>BNJV01002082.1_pt1:0-282500 | contig 325267 bp, 356 predicted proteins | sample 8540591 | NCBI WGS metagenome assembly BNJV01 (sample SAMD00202457, study PRJDB9452) | human saliva metagenome | host: Homo sapiens | reverse complement strand
GACCCCGGCCGCCGGTATAGTATAGAGTTAAGGAACGTTGTAAATCTTCGTTCCTTTTTTATATCATTTTTGGTATAATAGTAGTTATTCAAATTTTATTTAAATTATGAAAGTGTATGGAAGTATGTCTCGTTCTATCGATTTATTAAAACATCGGTATTTGAAAAATATTAAAAAAAATGCTGAATTGTATGTCGGAATTGAGCTGGAATATCCAGTTGTAAATTTGGAAGGGGATGCTACAGATGTTGAAGTTATCAAACACTTATTCCGATATTTAGTTTTTTCTTTTGATTTAACTGTCGAAAAGGTTGATGATTTTGGGAATCCTATCCAGTTAGTAGATCCAGTTAGTCAAGATGCTATTTTATTTGAAGTTTCCTATACTACGATTGAGTTTGCATTTGGTAAGGCTGAAACAATACAAGAGGTTGAAGAACGTTTTAGTATTTATATGGAAGCAATCCAGAAGAAGTTAGCTGAATCAAATCATGCTATTGTTGGCTGTGGTATTCATCCCAACTGGGATAAAAATGATAATTGTCCAGTGGCTTACCCACGCTATCAGATGTTGATGGACTATTTGAATTTGAGTAGAAATGTGACTAAATCAGACTTACATCAATTCCCTGAATACGGAGCGTTTATTTGTGGGAGTCAGGTTCAGTTGGATGTTTCAAAGTCTAACTACTTACGAGTGATTAATGCTTTTACCCAAATTGAAGGGGCTAAGGCTTATTTATTTGCAAACTCTGAGTTTACAGGTGCGGATTGGGATACGAAAATTTCAAGGGATATTTTCTGGGAAGAATCGATGCATGGTATATATCCAGAGAATGTTGGTGTCAATGCTAGGCTCTTTAAAGATGAGGATGATTTTTTTGATTATCTAGATCATTCTGCAATTTTTACTGCGGAACGTGATGGGCAAACCTATTATTTTTATCCGATTCAGGCAAGGGACTATTTGGCTACACCTGAAATCCAAGCATATGCACTTAATGGGGATGAGGTTCTTATTTACCCTCAAGAGAAAGACTTTGAAACTCATCGTAGTTACCAGTACCAGGACTTAACGACTCGAGGAACAGTTGAGTTTCGTAGTGTGTGTACCCAACCTCTAGATAGAACCTTTGCTTCAGCAGCTTTTCATTTAGGATTGTTGGTTAATTTAGATAAGTTAGAAGCTTACTTAGAAACAGCACCTTTCTTTAAAGCATTTGGAAGAAATTATAAGTCTTTAAGGCGACAATTTTCTAAGAAAAAGCTAACATATGAGGAGAAAACTGCGATTATAGAGTTTTCCAAAGACTTACTCCTGCTAGCTGATGAAGGACTGAAGATGAGAAATAAGCAAGAAATGAGCTATTTACAGCCTTTGAAAGAAGAATTGGGACTATAATTTCTCTTATAAAGGGAGAATTTTCTGAAAAATCATGATATAATGGAAGAGACTATAGATAAAGGATAGAGAGTAATGACATTAGTTTATCAATCAACGCGTGATGCTAACAATACAGTAACTGCCAGCCAAGCTATTTTGCAAGGTTTGGCGACGGACGGTGGTTTGTTTACACCGCTTACTTATCCAAAGGTAGATTTGGACTTTGACAAATTGAAAGATGCTTCTTATCAGGAAGTTGCTAAGCTTGTTTTGTCAGTATTTTTAGATGACTTTACAGATGAGGAGTTGGACTACTGTATCAACAATGCCTACGATAGTAAATTTGATACTCCAGTTATCGCACCATTAGTGAAATTAGACGGACAATATAACTTGGAACTTTTCCATGGTTCAACGATTGCTTTTAAAGATATGGCCTTGTCTATCTTGCCATACTTTATGACAACAGCTGCTAAGAAACATGGTTTGGAGAATAAGATTGTCATCTTGACAGCGACATCTGGTGATACTGGGAAAGCTGCTATGGCAGGCTTTGCGGATGTTCCTGGTACTGAGATTATCGTCTTTTATCCAAAGGATGGTGTCAGCAAGGTACAAGAGTTGCAAATGACCACTCAGACTGGTGCCAATACTCATGTTATCGCTATAGACGGTAACTTTGACGACGCTCAAACAAATGTGAAGCACATGTTTAACGACGTGGCTCTTCGTGAAAAATTGGCTACCAATAAACTGCAATTTTCATCTGCCAACTCTATGAATATCGGTCGTTTGGTACCACAAATTGTCTATTATGTTTATGCCTATGCTCAGTTGGTTAAGACTGGTGAGATTGTGGCTGGTGATAAGGTCAACTTCACAGTACCAACAGGAAACTTTGGAAATATCTTGGCTGCCTTTTATGCTAAGCAAATTGGTTTACCAGTTGGCAAATTAATCTGTGCGTCAAATGACAACAATGTCTTGACAGACTTCTTCAAGACGCGTGTTTATGACAAGAAACGTGAGTTTAAGGTAACAACTAGTCCATCTATGGATATTTTGGTATCTTCAAACTTGGAGCGTTTGATTTTCCATCTTTTGGGAAATAATGCTGAAAAGACAGCTGAACTTATGAATGCCTTGAACAGGCAAGGACAATATGAGTTGACAGACTTTGATGCAGAGATTTTGGACCTCTTTGCAGCTGAATATGCGACTGAGGAAGAAACGGCAACAGAAATCAAGCGTGTTTATGAGTCAGATTCTTATATCGAGGATCCACATACGGCGGTTGCCTCAGCAGTTTATAAAAAATACCAAGCTGCTACTGGAGATGTAACTAAGACAGTGATTGCTTCAACAGCTAGTCCATACAAGTTCCCGGTAGTTGCTGTAGAAGCGGTAACAGGGGAATCAGGCTTGACAGACTTTAAAGCCTTGGCTCAATTACATGAAATCTCAGGAGTGGCTGTGCCACCTGCAGTTGACGGGCTTGAAACAGCTCCTGTTCGTCACAAGACAACAGTGGCAGCTGCTGATATGCAAGCAGCGGTTGAGGCTTATCTAGGACTTTAAGACAGAGGGAGTAAACTCGGTTGGGAAACCAACTGAGTTTCTTTTCATCAGGAGGAAGGATTGTTTAAGAAAAATAAAGATATTCTTAATATTGCCTTGCCAGCTATGGGCGAAAACTTTTTGCAGATGCTCATGGGGATGGTGGACAGTTATTTGGTTGCTCATTTAGGATTGATAGCCATTTCAGGCGTATCAGTAGCTGGGAATATTATCACGATTTATCAGGCGATTTTCATTGCTCTGGGAGCTGCTATTTCCAGTGTTATTTCAAAAAGTTTAGGGCAGAAGGATCAGTCTAAGTTAGCCTATCATGTGACTGAAGCGTTGAAGATTACCTTACTATTAAGTTTCCTTTTAGGATTTTTGTCCATCTTCGCTGGGAAAGAGATGATAGGACTTTTGGGGACGGAGAGAGATGTAGCTGAGAGTGGTGGACTGTATCTATCTTTGGTAGGCGGATCGATTGTTCTCTTGGGCTTAATGACTAGTTTGGGTGCCTTGATTCGTGCAACGCATAATCCACGTTTGCCTCTCTATGTGAGTCTTTTCTCCAATGCCTTGAATATTCTTTTTTCAAGTCTAGCTATTTTTGTCCTTGATATGGGGATAGCTGGTGTTGCTTGGGGGACTATTCTGTCTCGTTTGGTTGGTTGTGTGATTTTGTGGTCGCAATTAAATCTACCTTTTGAGAAACCGACTTTTGGTTTAGATAAGGAACTATTGACCTTAGCTTTGCCAGCAGCTGGAGAGCGTCTTATGATGCGTGCTGGTGATGTCGTTATCATTGCCTTGGTCGTTTCTTTTGGAACGGAGGCAGTGGCTGGAAATGCAATTGGAGAAGTCTTGACCCAGTTTAACTATATGCCTGCCTTTGGCGTAGCTACAGCAACGGTCATGCTAGTGGCCCGAGCAGTTGGAGAGGATAATTGGAAAAGAGTCGCTAGTTTGAGTAAGCAAACCTTTTGGCTTTCTCTTGTCCTCATGTTACCCTTGACCTTTAGTATCTATGCCTTGGGTGTACCATTAACTCATCTCTATACGACAGATCCTCTAGCGGTGGAGGCTAGTGTTCTAGTGACACTTTTTTCACTACTTGGTACTTCTATGACGATAGGAACAGTCATCTATACGGCTGTTTGGCAGGGCTTGGGGAATGCTCGCCTTCCCTTTTATGCGACAAGTATAGGGATGTGGTGTATCCGCATTGGGACAGGATATCTGATGGGGATTGTGCTTGGTTGGGGCTTGCCCGGTATTTGGGCCGGAACTCTTTTGGATAATGGTTTTCGTTGGTTATTTCTACGTTACCGTTACCAGCGCTATATGAGCTTGAAAGGATAGGAAATGCAAAAAACAGCTTTTATTTGGGATTTAGACGGGACTTTATTGGACTCTTATGAAGCGATTTTATCAGGGATTGAGGAGACTTTTGGTGAGTTTGCTATTCCTTATGATAAGGAGAAGGTGAGAGAGTTTATCCTCAAGTATTCTGTGCAGAATTTGCTTGTACAAGTGGCAGAAGAGCGAAAGCTGAATGTGGCAGTGCTAAATCAAGTGCGTGCCCAGAGTCTGGCTGAGAAGAATGCTCAGGTAGTTTTGATGCCAGGTGCGCGTGAGGTGCTAGCTTGGGCAGACGAATCAGGAATTCAGCAGTTTGTCTATACTCATAAGGGGGACAATGCTTTTACCATTCTCAGAGACTTGGGTTTGGAATCCTATTTCACAGAGATTTTAACCAGTCAGAGTGGCTTTGCGCGTAAACCTAGTTCAGAAGCGGCTATATATTTGCTAGACAAGTATCAGCTGAATCCTGATAACATCTATTATATAGGGGATCGGACTCTGGATGTGGAATTTGCCCAGAATAGTGGGATTCAAAGTATCAACTTTTTAGAGTCGTCTTATGAAGGGAATCACAGGATTCAGTCGCTAACAGATATTCCTCATATTTTTGAGAGCAAGTAACGAGAAGATTGTGTCAGATTCGTGACAGAAATCTAACAAACTATTTCAAGTAACCGAGTTTGTTACAAGGAATAGACAGTTCTGTTAAATAGGCCCGAGAGGGCTTTTTTCTGCATTTTTTGTGTTATGATAGACAGGTACTCATTTGAAAGGAATTTGAAAGAATGAAGAAAAGAATATCATTAGCTTCAACAGTAGCTTTATCATTTGCACCAGTATTGGCAACCCAAGCAGAAGAAGTTCTTTGGACTGCACGTAGTGTTGAGCAAATCCAAAACGATTTGACTAAAACAGACAACAAACAAGTTATACAGTTCAGTATGGTGATACTTTAAGCACCATTGCAGAAGCCTTGGGTGTAGATGTCACAGTTCTTGCGAATTTGAATAAAATCACGAATATGGACTTGATTTTCCCTGAAACTGTTTTGACAACGACTGTCAATGAAGCTGAAGAAGTAACAGAAGTTGAAATCCAAACTCCTCAAGCAGACTCTAGTGAAGAAGTGACAACTGCGACAGCAGATTTGACAACCAATCAAGTGACGGTTGATGATCAAACTGTTCAGGTTGCAGACCTTTCTCAACCGATTGCAGAAGCTCCAAAAGTAGTAGAAACTACAAGTACAAAAGAAGTAGCAATAAGTTCAGAAGTTATAGAGACAGTGACTGCTTCAGAAGAAGCGACACCATCTACAGAGACTTCTGTCTCAGAGGGACAAACATCCGAAACAAGCAGTGCAGTTGCAGAAGCAGTTTCTCAGGCAACGATTCCAGCTGAGAAGCAGGAAACACAAGTAAGCATTCAAGCTGAATCAACAGTGGAAGCAACTACAACGCAAGTAGAAGAAAAAGCAACCGAAACAACTGCAACAAGTTCAGAAGAAGCAAAAGAAGCATCATCAAAAGAAGCATCATCAAATGAAGCTACACCAGCAGTTTCTACTTATCAACCAGAAGAGACGAAACCAGTTTCAACAACTTACGCAGCTCCAGCTGCGCCTGATTATGCTGGACTTGCAGTAGCAAAATCTGAAAATGCAGGCCTTCAACCACAAACGGCTGCCTTTAAAGAAGAAATCGCCAACTTGTTTGGCATCACATCCTTTAGTGGTTACCGTCCAGGAGACAGTGGAGATCACGGAAAAGGTTTGGCTATCGACTTTATGGTACCAGAAAGCTCAGAACTAGGGGATAAGATTGCGGAATACGCTATTCAAAATATGGCCAGCCGAGGAATTAGTTACATCATCTGGAAACAACGTTTCTATGCTCCATTCGATAGCAAATATGGACCAGCTAATACTTGGAACCCAATGCCAGACCGCGGTAGTGTGACAGAAAACCACTATGACCATGTTCACGTTTCAATGAATGGATAAACCAGACTTGGTAATATCATTTTGACGAATGAGATCTAGCTTTCGTGATAGGAAGCGAGGCTCGTTCGTTTTTTCTTTGTCATACTCTTCGAAAGTCTCTTCAAACCACGTCAGTTTTATCTGCAACCTCAAAGCTGTGCTTTGAGCAACCTACGGATAGCTTCCTAGTTAGCTCTTTGACTTTCATTGAGTATCAATATGAATGGAAAATGGAAGTTACCATTTTGTAATGATTGAAGCAACATTCTTGCAATCTATTTTATTTTATAATATAATTGATTAGTCAACTATTGATAAATCAACCGAAAAAGAGAAAAGAGATGTTAGAGATTCAAGATTTACTTTATCAACTCCGCTTGTCTGAGCAAGCGAACACGCAATTATTTGAAAAAAGGCTTGGGATTAGTTTGACACGGTATCAGATTTTACTGTTTTTGCTGGAGCATTCCCCTTGTAACCAAATGGCAGCTCAGGAGCATTTGAAGATTGATCAGGCTGCTTTGACACGACATTTCAAGATTCTGGAAAAGGAAGGTTTGGTGGAGCGCCATCGCAATCCTGAAAATCAACGGGAAGTGTTGGTAGAGGCTACGAAGTATGCGAAGGAGCAGTTAGTGGTGAATCCTCCTCTGAAGCATATCAAGGTTAAGGAAGAGATGGAAAGTATCTTAACAGAGTCTGAAAGAACAGAACTCAGCCGTTTATTAAATAAATTGGTTTTGGGTATTGAAAATATAGAAATTTAAGGAGAAATAGATGTCAATTATGACAATCATTTTATCAACGATTGTTGCTTTGGAGCATTTTTACATTTTTTATTTGGAAAGTATTGCAACGCAATCAGATGCAACTAGTCGTGTTTTTAACATGAAAAAGGAAGAACTGGTTCGTCCGTCCGTAAGCTCATTGTTTAAAAATCAAGGGATTTATAATGCTCTGCTAGGACTCTTTCTCTTGTACGGCATTTATTTCTCACAGAATTTAGAAATTGTGACTATTTTTGTCTTATTTGTGATTGGGGCTGCGGCTTATGGCTCTCTTACAGCAGATAAGAAAATTATTTTGAAGCAAGGTGGACCAGCTATTTTGACCTTGATCAGCATTTTACTCTTTAAATAAATTCAAAAGGTCAATCCTAGTCTCGCTAGTTTTTTTCAACTCCAGAATAAGGGTAATATGTTATACTTATCTTTAAGAAAATAGTTTCATTAAATTGGTTTTGAGGAGTTAAAAATGAAAGTATTAGTGACAGGTTTTGAGCCCTTTGGAGGGGAAAAGGTCAATCCAGCTTTGGAGGCCATTAAAGGTTTACCAGCTGAAATCCATGGTGCTGAGGTTCGTTGGGTAGAAGTGCCAACAGTCTTTCACAAATCGGCTCAAGTGTTGGAAGAAGAGATGAGTCGTTATCAACCTGATTTTGTCCTTTGTATTGGGCAAGCTGGTGGAAGAACTAGTTTGACACCTGAACGAGTGGCCATTAATCAAGACGATGCACGCATTCCTGATAACGAAGGTAATCAACCGATTGACCTTCCCATTCGCCCAGACGGTGCCTCTGCCTACTTTAGTAGTTTGCCGATTAAAGCGATGGTTCAAGCTATAAAAAAAGAGGGATTGCCGGCCTCTGTTTCCAATACGGCAGGTACTTTTGTCTGCAATCATTTGATGTATCAGGTCCTCTATTTGCTAGAAAAGAAATTTCCACATGCTAAGGCAGGTTTTATGCATATTCCTTATATGATGGAACAGGTGGTAAATCGGCCTACCACTCCAGCTATGAGTTTAGTGGATATTAGGCGAGGGATAGAAGCGGCAATCGGCGCCATTATAGAACATGGGGATCAGGACCTCAAGTTGGTAGGCGGAGAAACTCATTGATAGAAAAAAGCTTGAGGGAAACCTTCAAGCTTTTGGACGTTTTCGAGCCAATACTGCTCGGTAAAAAATCATTTTATTGATTTGAATGTAGGGTAGGAGTGAGAAACTAGCAATCCCAAAAGTAATCCAATTGAGGAAGTACCAAGGGAAGGAGTTGTAGGTCTAGAATAAAGCGCTGAAATTTATATCCTTTCATCAGGAAACGGCTGGTTTTAAGGATTTGTCCTGGTTTGGCTTGTCCTAAATCTAGGGTGTCACAGAGGAGAAATTCTACCTGCGAATAGGCATAGTATTGTGGAATATAGAGACTATTTCCGACAATCATCAAGAGTATACTTGCTAGAAAGTAAAGACCAAAGGTCATGAGGAAACGCTCGGTTTCAATTGACGTGAGATCCAGATTGGGAAACTCAGGGTGAAGGACAACGAATTTCTTTGCTAGAAAGCTACTGTAAAAAAGAAAGTAAATTCCGAGTAAACTAGGAATGCTCCATAAAAAGAGATAGAAACGTTTGAGAAGTAGAGTCAAAAAGGTTTGTGAAAAGTGTGCTTCGTTAAAGAGAGTAAGACTATTTTTGACGGATAGTTCTGTATCTGGATTCTTGATGAGTTTTAGGGTTGTATAGACTGAACTGGTTAGAAGAATAGCTCCGATAAAGGAGACTAATAGTGGAAAAAGATAGGCTTGGAATACATGACCAAGCACGCTTAAAAAGGATTGATCTAAAATAGACTCGTTGATACGCTCTAAGGGATTGAGGAAGCCAGACAAGATGACCAGTATACTAGGTAAGAGATAGACGAGAAAGAGGCGGGGATTTTCAGCCTGAAATTGTCTGGCTTGCAGACGAACGGTTTTTAAATTAATTTTTGGGTATTTCATTCTCTCATTATACCATAGTTCGTGACAGTTCCGGCTTTTTTTGATAAAATCATACAGTATGCCCTTAGGCACAAAGTATGAACTGGGACTGTTTTTCCCAGCTTCGGAGGTAAAAAATGTCAGATTCACCAATCAAATATCGTTTGATTAAGAAAGAAAAACACACAGGAGCTCGTCTGGGAGAAATCATCACTCCCCACGGCACCTTCCCGACGCCTATGTTTATGCCAGTTGGAACTCAAGCTACTGTCAAAACTCAGTCACCTGAAGAATTGAAGAAGATGGGTTCGGGAATTATCCTGTCAAACACTTATCATCTCTGGCTTCGTCCAGGAGATGAACTCATCGCACGCGCAGGTGGACTTCATAAGTTCATGAATTGGGATCAGCCAATTTTGACGGATAGTGGTGGTTTCCAGGTTTATTCCTTAGCAGATAGCCGTAATATCACAGAAGAAGGAGTAACCTTTAAAAACCATCTCAATGGTTCCAAGATGTTCTTATCGCCAGAAAAAGCCATCTCTATTCAGAATAATCTAGGTTCAGACATCATGATGTCCTTTGACGAATGTCCTCAGTTTTATCAACCATATGACTACGTTAAGAAATCAATCGAGCGTACCAGTCGTTGGGCTGAGCGTGGTTTGAAGGCTCATCGTCGTCCGCATGACCAAGGGTTATTTGGGATTGTGCAGGGGGCAGGATTTGAAGACCTGCGTCGCCAATCGGCTCATGATCTTGTCAGCATGGACTTCCCAGGCTACTCTATCGGTGGTTTGGCGGTGGGAGAAACCCACGAAGAGATGAATGCGGTCTTGGACTTTACAACTCAACTGCTGCCTGAAAACAAACCTCGCTATTTGATGGGTGTGGGAGCGCCAGATAGCTTGATTGATGGAGTGATTCGTGGTGTAGATATGTTTGACTGTGTTTTACCTACTCGTATCGCTCGTAATGGAACTTGTATGACTAGTCAAGGAAGATTAGTTGTTAAAAATGCTCAGTTTGCTGAGGACTTTACGCCACTAGATCCAGAATGTGATTGCTATACATGTAAGAACTATACACGCGCTTACCTTCGTCACCTGCTCAAGGCTGATGAAACCTTTGGTATCCGCTTGACTAGCTACCATAACCTTTACTTCTTGCTTAACCTGATGAAGCAAGTGCGACAAGCCATTATGGACGACAATCTCTTGGAATTCCGTGAGTATTTTGTTGAAAAATATGGCTATAATAAGTCAGGCCGTAATTTCTAAAATGGAATTGATATAAGCTAAAAATCCTAAGTTTTCTCTTAGGATTTTTCTTCTTTTTTTGATAGAATAAGGTGTATAATGAAAGGGAGAATAAACTCGTATGCGCATTAAATGGTTTTCCTTGATTAGGATTACAGGTTTACTTTTGGTACTCTTGTATCATTTCTTTCAGACCATCTTTCCTGGAGGATTTTTCGGGGTAGATGTCTTTTTCACGTTTTCAGGATTCCTGATTACAGCTCTACTCATCGAAGAATTTTCTAAAAATCATGAGATTGACTTGATAGGATTTTTTAGGAGACGTTTTTATCGGATTGTGCCACCTGTAGTTTTGATGGTCTTGGTAACCATGCCTTTTACTTTTTTGGTTCGCCAAGACTATATTGCTGGAATTGGTGGCCAGATTGCAGGTGTTTTAGGCTTTATGACCAACTTCTATGAACTTCTAACAGGAGGAAGTTATGAATCTCAGTTCATTCCTCATTTGTTTGTTCATAATTGGAGCTTGGCTGTTGAGGTTCACTACTATATCCTCTGGGGCTTGGCAGTTTGGTTCTTATCCAAACAGGCTAAATCAAATGGTCAGTTGAGAGGGATGGTTTTTCTCTTGTCAGCTGCTGCCTTCTTGATTAGTTTCTTCTCCATGTTTATTGGTAGTTTTCTAGTAACTTCTTATTCCTCTGTTTATTTCTCTAGCTTAACTCATGTCTATCCATTCTTTTTGGGGAGCATCCTGGCAACTATCGTAGGCGTTCGTCAGACGACTTCCCTCGTCAAGCAATTGGATAAAATCTGGGATTTACGAAAGACCCTATTGGTTTTTGGAGGAGGATTTGTCTTCTTACTCATTTTGACCTTCTTTGTCAAATTCACCTATCTCTTTGCCTATCTCATTGGCTTCTTGCTTGCCAGTCTTGCAGCCCTTGCCATGATTCTGGCGGCGCGTGTCTTGCATGAAAGACTCCTAACGTACAGGAGCCAAAGATTATCAGCTTTTTAGCAGATACTAGTTATGCGGTTTATCTCTTCCATTGGCCTTTCTACATTATTTTCTCACAGTTGACATCAAATCTTCTTGCTGTGTTACTGACTTTGATTTTTTCTTATGGATTTGCCAGCCTGTCATTTTATGTGCTGGAACCTTGGATTGTGGGAAAGAACACACCCGTTTTACAAACCCTTCGTCCCCTGCCTCATATTCACACAATCCTTGCAGCAAGTACTGGAATTTTGGCCTTCATTGTCTTCTTAGTAACTCTGTTGGCACCACAAGTGGGAGCTTTTGAGACAGACTTAACTGTCAATGGCTTGAAGCAAGCTGCAACAAATATTAACCAGACCAAGGTAATGACAGAACGAGCAGAAGCTGATAGTTTAGGAATTGCTGATGGCACTATGTTAATTGGTGATTCGGTAGCACTAAGAGCTAATACAGCCTTGCAGACAGCCCTTCCTGGAGCACAGATTAATGCACAAGTCAGCAGAACAACCAAGACCGCCAATGAAATCATGCTAAATAATAGCCAGAATAAATTTCTACCAAAGATGGTAGTTATTGCAACAGGTGTGAATAATCCTGAAAATTACAAGGAAGACTGGGATAGTATCGTGAAAAATCTTCCTAAGGGGCACCACATGGTTTTGGTGACTCCTTATGAAGGAGATAAGACAAAAGAGACCTATGCAATCGTTGAGAAGGCTGCTGCCTATATGAGAGAATTAGCAGAGAAGACTCCTTACATCACGATAGCAGATTGGAATCAAGTTGCTAAGGAACATCCAGAAATTTGGACTGGGACAGACCAAGTCCATTTCGGAAGTGACAATAGTAAAATTGAAGCAGGAGCTAAATTGTATGCAGATACCATTGCTACAGCCTTACAAACAGCTCAAGACAAGCCAGTCAAATCAAAATAATTTGTATTAAAAAGAGAAGAGTTGGAGAAATCCAGCTCTTTTAAAATATCTCTAGAAAATAGGTCTATACCATTTACAAATAAAAAAGAAAGGTTTATAATGTAATTGACATAATAAATTGTAGAATCAATCTTTTAAGGAGGTTAACATTATGCCTAACTATATTAAAGCGGATCAGTTTTTCTACCCACACGGGGTGCGTCGTGGCGGTTACTTGGAACTTGTGGATGGCAAGTTTGGAAAACATGTAGAAGAGATTCCTGAAGGAGCTGAGGTGATTGACTATACAGGATATAGCATTGCTCCAGGACTTGTAGATACCCACATTCATGGTTTTGGTGGTGTGGATGTTATGGACAATAATATCGAAGGAACCCTTCATACCATGAGTGAAGGACTACTTAGTACAGGTGTCACCAGCTTCTTGCCAACCACTTTGACATCATCTTATGAGCAATTGCTTGCAGTAACAGAAAATATCGGTGCTCGTTATCAAGAAGCAAGTGGAGCCAAGATTCGTGGAATTTATTTTGAGGGTCCATATTTCACAGAGAAATACAAGGGTGCTCAAAATCCTGCCTACATGAAAGATCCTCGTATGGATGAGTTTCGTGCTTGGCAAAAAGCAGCTAATGGCTTGCTTAATAAAATTGCCCTTGCACCAGAGCGTGAAGGTGTAGAAGACTTTGTACGGACTATCACCGGAGAAGGCGTAACGGTTGCTCTTGGACACTCAAATGCGACATTTGATGAGGCTAAGAAAGCAGTAGATGCTGGAGCGAGCGTTTGGGTACATGCCTACAATGGCATGCGTGGTTTGACTCACCGTGAACTCGGTATGGTTGGAGCCATGTATGAATTGCCACATACTTACGCTGAATTGATTTGTGATGGTCACCACGTAGATCCAAAGGCCTGTGATATCTTGCTCAAACAAAAGGGAACTGAAAATATTGCCCTTATCACAGACTGTATGACAGCTGGTGCTTGGAAGACGGTGACTACATGTTGGGAGAATTCCCAGTAGTGGTTGCCAATGGAACTGCACGCCTTAAATCTACAGGCAATTTGGCAGGTTCTATCCTCAAACTCAAAGATGGTTTGAAGAATGTGGTCGAATGGGGAATTGCGAATTCGCATGAAGCAGTCATGATGGCCAGTCTCAACCCAGCAAAATCTGTTCATATCGATGATGTCTGTGGCCAAATCCGTGAAGGCTACGACGCTGACTTTATCGTATTAGATAAAGATTTGGAATTGGTAGCAACCTACTTAGACGGTGTGAAACGTTATCAAGCATAAAAGAGAAGGCAGAAGTTAGAGACAAGCTTCTGCTTTTTTATGTATGGTACTTTACCGGTAAATAAAAAAGTTAAAAAAATCACAAAAAAACTTGAACAAACAAATAAAAAGGCTTACAATTATATTATAAATAGTACAAATAAAAAAACGGAGGAGTGCTTTATGAAAGCCTATACTTATGTTAAACCAGGACTTGCTTCTTTTGTTGATGTAGACAAACCAGTTATTCGCAAGCCAACAGACGCTATTGTGCGTATCGTAAAAACCACTATTTGTGGAACAGACCTCCATATTATCAAAGGGGATGTTCCTGCTTGCCAAAGTGGTACCATTCTTGGTCACGAAGGAATTGGGATTGTTGAAGAAGTTGGAGAAGGAGTGTCTAACTTCAAAAAAGGCGACAAGGTTTTGATTTCTTGTGTCTGTGCCTGTGGTAAATGCTACTACTGTAAAAAAGGAATTTATGCCCACTGTGAAGACGAAGGGGGCTGGATTTTCGGTCACTTGATTGATGGTATGCAGGCGGAATATCTACGTGTCCCTCATGCAGATAACACTCTTTACCACACTCCAGAAGACTTGTCAGATGAAGCTTTGGTTATGCTATCAGACATTCTGCCTACTGGATATGAAATTGGTGTCTTGAAAGGGAAAGTAGAACCTGGTTGTAGTGTAGCCATTATTGGTTCAGGACCAGTTGGATTGGCTGCTCTTTTGACGGCTCAGTTCTACTCACCAGCTAAATTGATTATGGTGGACCTAGATGATAATCGCTTGGAAACAGCTTTATCATTCGGTGCGACTCATAAGGTTAATTCTTCAGACCCTGAAAAAGCCATTAAAGAAATTTATGATTTGACAGATGGCCGTGGTGTAGATGTCGCTATCGAAGCTGTTGGTATTCCTGCAACATTTGATTTCTGTCAAAAAATTATCGGTGTAGACGGAACAGTTGCCAACTGTGGTGTACATGGTAAACCAGTTGAATTCGATTTGGACAAACTTTGGATCCGCAACATCAATGTAACAACTGGTTTGGTATCTACAAATACCACTCCACAATTGTTGAAAGCACTTGAAAGTCATAAGATTGAACCAGAAAAATTGGTAACTCACTATTTCAAACTCAGTGAAATTGAAAAAGCCTATGAAGTCTTCAGTAAGGCAGCAGAACACCATGCCATCAAGGTCATTATCGAAAACGACATTTCTGAAGCTTAGGAAACGAAAAATTTTTATCACATAAGCAAATAGAAATTCAGTCATCCATCAGATGGCTGGATTTTTTATCAAAAAATTAAGAAATGAGCATATTTCTTTCCTTGTTTAATGGAATTAGTTATAATATACGATACAAAGGAAATGAATGAATATGTATCGTGTTATAGAAATGTATGGAGATTTTGAACCTTGGTGGTTCTTAGAAGGTTGGGAAGAAGATATTGTAGCTAGTAAGAAATTTGACCAGTATTATGATGCTCTCAAATACTACAAAACTTGCTGGTTTAGATTGGAACAAGAATCCCCTCTTTATAAAAGTAGAAGTGATTTGATGACCATTTTTGGGATCCGGAAGACCAACGCTGGTGTGATGAATGTGACGAGTATTTACAACAATACCATTCTCTGGCTCTTTTGCAGGACGAGCAGGTTATTCCAGATGAAAAACTACGCCCAGGATATGAAAAACAAACAGGTAAGGAAAGGCATCGTTCTTGCCGTATGAAATTAAAATAGAGAAAAAGTAACTTTTTTAGAGTTGCTTTTTTTATTTTTCCAACTCTTTGCGAATAGTATAGGTGAGGAGGTAAGTATGGTTCAAGAAATTGCACAAGAAATCATTCGTTCGGCTCGGAAAAAAGGGGCGCAAGACATTTATTTTGTCCCTAAGTTAGACGCCTATGAGCTTCATATGAGGGTCGGAGACAAGCGCTGTAAAATCGGTTCTTATGATTTTGAAAAATTTGCGGCCGTTATCAGTCACTTTAAGTTTGTAGCGGGTATGAATGTTGGGGAGAAGAGACGTAGTCAACTTGGTTCCTGTGATTATGAATATGACCAGAAGATGGCATCTCTACGTCTATCTACCGTAGGCGATTATCGAGGGCATGAGAGTTTGGTGATTCGCTTGTTGCATGATGAGGAGCAGGACTTGCATTTTTGGTTTCAGGACATTGAAGAATTAGGTAAGCAGTACAGGCAACGTGGTCTTTATCTTTTTGCAGGTCCAGTCGGCAGTGGTAAGACAACACTGATGCACGAATTGGCCAAGTCCCTCTTTAAAGGACAGCAGGTCATGTCCATCGAAGATCCTGTTGAAATCAAGCAGGACGACATGCTCCAATTGCAGTTGAATGAGGCAATCGGGTTGACCTATGAAAATCTCATCAAACTTTCCTTACGTCATCGACCAGATCTCTTGATTATCGGAGAAATTCGGGACAGCGAGACGGCGCGTGCAGTGGTCAGAGCCAGTTTGACAGGGGCGACGGTCTTTTCAACCATTCATGCCAAGAGTATCCGAGGTGTTTATGAACGCTTGCTGGAGTTGGGTGTGAGTGAGGAGGAATTGGCAGTCGTTCTGCAAGGAGTCTGCTACCAGAGATTAATCGGGGGAGGAGGAATCGTTGACTTTGCAAACAAAGACTATCAAGAACACCAGCCAACTAGCTGGAATGAACAGATTGACCAGCTTCTTAAAGATGGACATATCACAAGTCTTCAGGCTGAAACGGAAAAAATTAGCTACAGCTAAACAAAAAAATATCATCACCTTGTTTAACAATCTCTTTTACAGCGGTTTTCATCTGGTGGAGACCATCTCCTTTTTAGATAGGAGTGCCTTGTTGGATAAGCAGTGTGTGAGCCAGATGCGTACGGGCTTGTCTCAGGGGAAATCATTCTCAGAAATGATGGAAAGTTTGGGCTTTTCAAGTGCTATTGTCACGCAGTTATCCTTAGCTGAGGTTCATGGAAATCTTCATCTGAGTTTGGGAAAGATAGAAGAGTATCTAGACAATCTGGCAAAGGTCAAGAAAAAATTAATTGAAGTAGCGACCTATCCCTTGATTTTGCTGGCTTTTCTTCTCTTAATTATGCTAGGGCTACGGAACTACCTACTACCACAACTGGATAGTAGCAATATTGCCACCCAAATCATTGGCAATCTGCCACAAATCTTTCTAGGAATGGTAGGATTTGTTTCCATACTTGCCCTTTTAGCACTAACTTTTTATAAAAGAAGTTCTAAGATGCGCGTCTTTTCTATCTTAGCACGCCTTCCCTTTCTTGGAATCTTTGTGCAGACCTATTTGACAGCTTATTATGCGCGTGAGTGGGGGAATATGATTTCGCAGGGAATGGAGCTGACGCAGATTTTTCAGATGATGCAGGAACAAGGTTCCCAGCTCTTTAAAGAAATCGGTCAAGATCTAGCTCAAGCCCTACAAAATGGTCAGGAATTTTCTCAGATGATAGGAACCTATCCTTTCTTTAAGAAAGAGTTGAGTCTCATCATCGAGTATGGGGAAGTCAAGTCCAAGCTGGGTAGTGAGTTGGAAATCTATGCTGAAAAAACTTGGGAAGCCTTTTTTACCCGAGTCAACCGCACCATGAATCTGGTGCAGCCACTGGTCTTTATCTTTGTGGCTCTAATTATCGTTTTACTTTATGCGGCAATGCTCATGCCCATGTATCAAAATATGGAGGTAAATTTTTAAAATGAAAAAAATGATAACATTCTTGAAAAAAGCGAAAGTGAAAGCTTTCACACTTGTGGAGATGTTGGTGGTCTTACTCATCATCAGCGTACTTCTCTTGCTCTTTGTACCTAATTTGACCAAGCAAAAAGATACAGTCAATGACAAAGGGAAAGCAGCTGTTGTGAAGGTGGTGGAAAGCCAGGCAGAACTTTATAGCTTGGATAAAAATGAAGAGGCTAGTCTAAGCAAGTTACAAGCAGATGGGCGAATCACAGAAGAACAGGCTAAAGCTTATAAAGAATACCATGCTAAACAAAATACCAGTCAAACCGTTGCAGATTAAGGCATTTACCATGCTGGAAAGCCTCTTGGTTTTGGGACTTGTGAGTATCCTTGCCTTGGGCTTATCCGGCTCTGTCCAGTCCACTTTTGCGGCGGTAGAGGAGCAGATTTTCTTTATGGAGTTTGAAGAACTCTATCGGGAAACTCAAAAACGCAGTGTAGCCAGCCAGCAAAAGACTAGTCTGAACTTAGATGGGCAGACGATTAGCAATGGCAGTCAAAAGCTGACAGTTCCTAAGGGAATTCAGGCACCATCAGGCCAAAGTATTACATTTGACCGAGCTGGGGGCAATTCGTCCCTAGCTAAGGTTGAATTTCAGACTAGTAAAGGAGCGATTCGTTATCAATTATATCTAGGAAATGGAAAAATTAAACGCATTAAGGAAACAAAAAATTAGGGCAGTGATTTTACTGGAAGCAGTAGTTGCTCTAGCTATCTTTGCTAGCATTGCGACTCTCCTTTTGGGACAAATTCAGAAAAATAGGCAAGAAGAAGCAAAAATCTTGCAAAAGGAAGAAGTCTTGAGGGTAGCTAAGATGGCCTTGCAAACAGGTCAAAATCAGGTAAACATAAACGGAGTTGAGATTCAGGTGTTTTCTAGTGAAAAAGGATTGGAGGTTTACCATGGTTCAGAACAGTTGTTGGCTATCAAAGAGCCATAAAGTCAAGGCTTTCACCTTGTTGGAATCCCTGATTGCTCTTATTGTTATCAGTGGAAGTTTACTCCTCTTTCAAGCCATGAGTCAGCTCCTCATTTCAGAAGTTCACTACCAGCAACAAAGCGAGCAAAAAGAGTGGCTCTTGTTTGTGGACCAGCTGGAGGCAGAATTAGATCGTTCGCAATTCGAAAAAGTGGAGGGGAATCGCCTCTATATGAAGCAGGATGGTAAGGATATCTCTATCGGCAAGTCAAAATCGGATGATTTTCGAAAAACCGATGCCAGTGGACGAGGTTATCAGCCTATGGTTTATGGACTCAAATCTGCGCAGATTACAGAGGTCAATCAACTGGTGCGTTTTCGTTTTCAGTTCCAAAAAGGCTTAGAAAGGGAATTCATCTATCGTGTGGAAAAAGAAAAAAGTTAAGGCAGGTGTTCTCCTCTATGCAGTGACCATGGCAGCGATCTTTAGTCTTTTGTTACAATTTTACTTGAATCGACAAGTCGCCCACTATCAAGACTATGCTTTGAATAAAGAAAAGTTGCTTGCTTTTGCTATGGCCAAGCGAACCAAAGATAAGGTTGATAAGGAAAGTGGGGAACAGGCCTTTAATCTGGGTCAGGTGAGTTATCAAAATAAGAAAACAAACTTGGTGACAAGGGTTCGCACGCCTAAGAGTCAATATGAGTTCCTGTTTCCTTCCGTCAAAATAAAAGAAGAGAAAACAGATAAAAAGGAAAAGGTAGCGACTGATTCAAGCGAAAAAGCAGAGAAGAAAAAATCAGAAGAGAAGCCTGAAAAGAAAGAGAATTCCTAGCCAATCAAGCTACTTTGTGTTAAACTAAAAATATGAAACATGATTTTAACCACAAAGCAGAAACTTTCGATTCCCCTAAAAATATCTTCCTTGCAAACTTGGTTTGTCAAGCGGTCGAGAAACAAATTGATGCTCCATCAGACAAAGAAATTTTGGATTTCGGTGGAGGGACGGGTCTATTAACCTTGCCTCTGGCCAAACAAGCCAAGTCTGTAACATTGGTGGATATTTCGGAGAAAATGCTGGAGCAAGCTCGTTTGAAAGCAGAGCAGCAAGACATCAAGAATATCCAGTTTCTGGAGCAAGATTTACTGGCAAATCCCTTGGAGCAAGAGTTTGACCTTATTGTTGTTTGTCGGGTTCTTCACCATATGCCTGATTTGGATGCGACTCTTTCACTGTTTCATCAACATTTGAAGGAAGATGGACAACTCCTCATTGCTGATTTTACAAAGACAGAGGCTAACCATCATGGATTTGATTTAGCTGAGCTGGAAAAACAGCTAATTGAGCATGGTTTTTCATCTGTACATAGTCAGATTCTCTATAGTGCTGAAGACCTGTTTCAAGAAAATTACTCAGAACTCTTTTTAACAGTAGCCCAAAAATCACTCGCCTAGTCAGGGAGTGATTTTTCTATAAGGATGGAAAAAAGAAGGGAAATTTGATAAGATAGGAATATGGATTTTGAAAAAATTGAACAAGCTTATACCTATTTACTAGAGAATATCCAAGTCATCCAAAGTGATTTGTCGACCAACTTTTATGACGCCTTGGTGGAGCAAAATAGCATCTATTTGGATGGTGAGACTGAGTTAGAGCAGGTCAAGGAAAACAATCAGGCCCTTAAACGCTTAGCGCTTCGCAAAGAAGAATGGCTCAAGACCTACCAGTTTCTCTTGATGAAGGCTGGGCAGACAGAGCCCCTACAGGCCAATCACCAATTTACACCGGATGTTATTGCTTTACTTTTGGTGTTTATTGTGGAAGAGTTGTTTAAAGAGGAGGAGATTACGATCCTCGAAATGGGTTCTGGGATGGGAATTTTGGGCGCTACTTTCTTGACCTCGCTTGATAAAAAGGTGGATTATTTGGGAATGGAAGTGGATGATTTGCTGATTGATTTGGCGGCTAGTATGGCAGATGTAATTGGTTTTCAGGCTGGTTTTGTCCAAGGAGATGCCGTTCGTCCACAAATGCTCAAAGAAAGTGATGTGGTCATCAGCGACTTGCCTGTTGGCTATTATCCTGATGACACCGTTGCGTCGCGTCATCAAGTCGCTTCTAGCCAAGAACATACTTACGCCCATCACTTGCTCATGGAACAAGGACTTAAGTATCTCAAGTCAGATGGCTACGCTATTTTTCTCGCTCCGAGTGATTTGTTGACCAGTCCTCAGAGTGATTTGTTGAAAGGGTGGTTGAAAGAGGAGACGAATCTAGTTGCCATGATTAGTTTGCCTGAAAATCTCTTTGCCAATGCCAAACAATCTAAGACTATTTTTATCCTACAGAAGAAAAATGAAATAGCAGTAGAGCCTTTTGTTTATCCACTTGCTAGCTTGCAAGATGCAAGTGTTTTAATGAAATTTAAAGAAAATTTTCAAAAATGGACTCAAGGTACTGAAATATAAAATAGATTTTGTTATAATAGATGAAAACGCTTAAAAAGGGGTATCATGTTATGACAAAAACAATTGCAATCAATGCAGGAAGTTCAAGTTTGAAATGGCAATTATACTTAATGCCAGAAGAAAAAGTATTGGCGAAAGGCTTGATTGAACGTATCGGTTTGAAAGATTCAATTTCAACTGTAAAATTTGATGGCCGTTCTGAACAACAAATTTTGGATATCGAAAATCACACACAAGCTGTTAAAATCTTATTGGATGACTTGATTCGTTTCGATATTATCAAGGCTTATGACGAGATTACTGGTGTTGGACACCGTGTTGTTGCCGGTGGAGAATATTTCAAAGAATCAACAGTCGTTGAGGGAGATGTTTTAGAAAAAGTTGAAGAGTTGAGCTTGTTGGCTCCTCTCCACAATCCAGCCAATGCGGCAGGTGTTCGTGCCTTCAAGGAATTGCTGCCAGACATTACCAGTGTAGTTGTTTTTGATACTTCATTCCACACAACTATGCCAGAGAAAGCTTATCGCTACCCTCTACCAACAAATATTACACAGAAAACAAGGTGCGTAAATATGGTGCCCACGGTACAAGTCACCAGTTTGTAGCAGGAGAAGCAGCAAAACTCTTGGGCCGTCCATTAGAGGACTTGAAATTGATTACTTGCCACATCGGTAATGGTGCTTCTATTACAGCTGTTAAGGGTGGTCAATCTGTCGATACTTCAATGGGATTCACTCCACTTGGTGGTGTGATGATGGGAACTCGTACAGGGGATATTGACCCAGCTATCATTCCTTACTTAATGCAATATACAGAGGACTTTAACACTCCTGAAGACATCAGTCGCGTCCTTAATCGTGAATCAGGGCTTATGGGTGTTTCAGGTAAATCTAGTGATATGCGTGATGTGATTGCTGCTATGGAAGAAGGGGATCATGATGCCACTTTAGCCTATGAAATGTATGTTGATCGTATCCAAAAACATATCGGTCAATACCTTGCAGTCTTAAATGGAGCAGATGCTATTATCTTCACAGCAGGTATCGGTGAAAATGCTGCAAATGTGCGTGAAGATGTTATCTCAGGTATCTCTTGGTTTGGTTGTGATGTTGACCCAGAAAAGAACGTCTTTGGTGTGACAGGAGACATCTCAACAGAGGCAGCGAAGATCCGTGTATTGGTTATTCCAACAGATGAAGAGCTAGTTATTGCCCGTGACGTTGAACGCTTGAAAAAATAAGTAAAACTAGTAAAAATATTCCGTACAAGGAGTTGGGAAAGAGATTTTTCCAGCTTCTTTTTATGGTGAAATTGTGCAAAACCTTGCTATGATTGGCTTTTTTGAAAAATATGGTATAATAGTAGTAATTTAATAGATGGAGTTGAGTTTTGAAGAAAAACTTTCGTGTAAAAAGAGAGAAAGATTTTAAGGCGATTTTCAAGGAGGGGACAAGTTTTGCAAATCGCAAGTTTGTTGTCTACCAACTAGAAAATCAGAAAAACCATTTTCGAGTAGGTCTATCAGTTAGCAAAAAACTGGGGAATGCCGTCACTAGAAATCAAATCAAGCGACGAATTAGACATATTATCCAGAATGCAAAAGGGAGTCTGGTAGAAGATGTCGACTTTGTTGTCATTGCTCGAAAAGGAGTCGAAACCTTGGGATACGCAGAGATGGAGAAAAATCTACTCCACGTATTAAAATTATCAAAGATTTACCAGGAAGGAAATGGGAGTGAAAGAAACTACAGTTGACTAGTTTGCTAGGACTGTCCCTATTGATCATGACAGCCTGTGCAACAAATGGGGCAACTAGCGATATTACAGCAGATTCGGCTGATTTTTGGAGTAAATTTGTTTACTTCTTTGCGGAAATCATTCGCTTTTTATCATTTGATATCAGTATCGGAGTGGGAATTATTCTCTTTACGGTCTTGATTCGTACACTGCTTTTGCCAGTCTTTCAAGTGCAAATGGTGGCTTCCAGAAAAATGCAGGAAGCTCAACCACGTATTAAGGCGCTTCGAGAACAATATCCAGGTCGAGATATGGAAAGCAGAACCAAGCTAGAGCAAGAAATGCGTAAAGTCTTTAAAGAAATGGGTGTCAGACAGTCAGATTCTCTTTGGCCGATTTTGATTCAGATGCCGGTTATCTTGGCCTTGTTCCAAGCTCTATCAAGAGTTGACTTTTTAAAGACAGGTCATTTCTTATGGATTAACCTTGGTGGTGTGGATACAACCCTTGTTCTTCCGATTTTAGCAGCTGTATTTACCTTTTTAAGTACTTGGTTGTCCAACAAGGCCTTGTCTGAGCGTAATGGCGCTACGACTGCGATGATGTATGGGATTCCAGTCTTGATCTTTATCTTTGCAGTTTATGCACCAGGTGGAGTCGCCCTATACTGGACAGTGTCCAATGCTTATCAAGTCTTGCAAACCTATTTCTTGAACAATCCATTCAAGATTATCGCAGAGCGCGAGGCGGTAGTTCAGGCACAGAAAGATTTGGAAAATAGAAAAAGAAAAGCCAAGAAAAAGGCTCAGAAAACGAAATAATAAGGAGGAATCTGGTAATGGTAGTATTTACAGGTTCAACTGTTGAAGAAGCAATCCAGAAAGGATTGAAAGAATTAGATATCCCAAGACTGAAGGCTCATATCAAAGTCATTTCTCGTGAAAAAAATGGCTTTCTTGGTTTATTTGGTAAAAAACCAGCTCAAGTTGATATTGAAGCTATTAGTGAAACAACGGTCATTAAAGCTAATCAGCAGGCTGTAAAGGGTGTTCCTAAAGAAATTAACGAACAAAATGAACCAGTCAAAACAGTCAGTCAAGCGACTGTTGATTTAGGGCATGTTGTAGAAGCAATTAAAAAGATTGAAGAAGAAGGCCAAGGGGTTTCTGATGAAGTTAAGGCTGAAATTTTGAAAAATGAAAAACATGCTAACACCATTTTAGAAGAAACTGGGCATATTGAGATTTTAAATGAATTACAGCTTGAAGAAGCTGGTTTCGGGGAAGAAGTAGAAACTCCTATTGTTGAGAGTCGAGCTGAACAAACTGAAAGTCAAGAATTAGAAGATTTGGGCTTAAAAGTGGAACCGAGCTTTGACATTGAACAAGTAGCTACGGAAGTAACGACTTATGTCCAAACAATCATTGATGATATGGATGTTGAGGCGACGATTTCAAATGATTATAACCGTCGTAGCATCAATTTACAAATTGATACCAATGAGCCAGGTCGTATTATCGGTTACCATGGTAAAGTTTTGAAGGCCTTACAACTATTGGCTCAAAATTATCTTTACAACCGCTATGCAAGAACCTTCTACATTACTATTAATGTCAATGATTATGTTGAACATCGTGCAGAAGTCTTGCAGACCTATGCTCAAAAATTGGCGACTCGTGTTTTAGAAGAAGGCCGTAGTCATCAAACGGATCCTATGTCAAATAGTGAACGCAAGATTATTCATCGTATTATTTCACGTATGGATGGCGTGACTAGTTACTCTGAGGGTGATGAGCCAAATCGCTATGTCGTTGTAGATACAGAATAAACAAAATCAGGGTTCTCCTGATTTTTTGCTAGCTGGAGGAGATTAAATTAATGTTGAATAAGATAAGAGACTATTTAGACTTTGCTGGTTTGCAGTACCGTAATCCTGATAAAGCGGGAGAAGAACGAGAGAAAATGATGGCATTTCGCCACAAAGGTCAAGAGGCCAGAAAGGCTTTTACAGAGCTAGCCAAAGCCTTTCAAGCAAGCCATCCAGAATGGCAACTCCAACAGACTAGCCAGTGGATGAACCAAGCGCAGCGCTTGCGACCACACTTCTGGGCTTATATACAGCGTGAGGGGAAAGTGACAGAACCTATGTTGGCTCTTCGTTTGTATGGAATACCTTCTGATTTTGGTGTCTCACTAGAAGTTAGTTTTATCGAGCGCAAGAAAGATGAGCAAACTCTAGGCAAGCAGGCCAAGGTTCTAGAAGTTCCAGTGGTAGAAGGGATTTATTATCTATTCTACTCAGATGGGGAAAGTCAACGGTGGGAGGCGAACGAAGAAAATCGTCAGGTTTTAGTCGATAAGGTAGGAAGTCAAGAAATCCGAAAAGTGTTAGTTAAAGCAGATGTTTCTTTTATTGAAAATCAATCATTAGAAGTGATTTTAGAAAAATTAGAAGATGCTTATGAACGCTTACTTCCCTACTATCAGGCGACTAGAGGATAGCAAATAGAATACTTATTTACGTCGAATTGTTTAATTGCTATTCTATGTATTTTTTCATATAATAGTAAAATAGAATGTGTGATTCAATAATCACCTCAAATAGAAGGAAATTCTATGTCAAATCTATCTGTTAATGCAATTCGTTTCCTAGGTATTGACGCTATCAACAAAGCCAACTCAGGTCACCCAGGTGTGGTTATGGGAGCGGCTCCGATGGCTTACAGCCTCTTTACAAAACAACTTCGTATCAATCCAGCTCAACCAAACTGGATTAACCGCGACCGTTTTATTCTTTCAGCAGGACATGGTTCAATGCTCCTTTATGCCCTTCTTCACCTTTCTGGTTTTGAAGATGTTAGTATGGATGAGATCAAGAGCTTCCGTCAATGGGGTTCAAAAACACCAGGTCACCCAGAATTTGGCCATACGGCAGGGATTGATGCTACGACAGGTCCTCTAGGTCAAGGGATTTCAACTGCTACTGGTTTTGCCCAGGCAGAACGTTTCTTGGCAGCCAAATATAACCGCGAAGGCTACAATATCTTTGACCACTATACTTATGTTATCTGTGGAGACGGAGACTTGATGGAAGGTGTCTCAAGTGAGGCGGCTTCATACGCAGGTTTGCAAAAACTAGATAAGTTGGTTGTCCTTTATGATTCAAATGACATCAACTTGGATGGTGAGACAAAGGATTCCTTTACAGAAAGTGTTCGTGACCGTTACAATGCCTACGGTTGGCATACTGCCTTGGTTGAAGATGGAACAGACTTGGAAGCAATCCATGCAGCTATCGAAACAGCAAAAGCTTCAGGTAAACCATCTTTGATTGAAGTGAAGACTGTTATTGGATACGGTTCTCCAAACAAACAGGGAACTAATGCTGTACACGGTGCTCCTCTTGGAGCAGATGAAACTGCAGCTACTCGTCAAGCTCTCGGTTGGGACTACGAACCATTTGAAATTCCAGAACAAGTATATGCTGATTTCAAAGAACATGTTGCAGACCGTGGTGCATCAGCTTATCAAACTTGGACTAAATTAGTTGCTGACTATAAAGAATCGCATCCAGAATTGGCTGCAGAAGTAGAAGCTATCATCGACGGACGTGATCCAGTTGAAGTGACTCCAGCAGACTTCCCAGCCTTAGAAATGGTTTCTCTCAAGCAACTCGTAACTCGAGTCAGGATGCCTTGAACGTTGTGGCAGCTAAATTGCCAACTTTCTTGGGTGGATCAGCTGACCTAGCTCACTCAAACATGACTTATATCAAGACTGACGGACTTCAAGACAATGCCAATCGCTTGAACCGTAATATTCAGTTTGGTGTTCGTGAATTTGCAATGGGAACGATCTTGAACGGGATGGCCCTTCACGGTGGACTTCGTGTATACGGTGGTACTTTCTTCGTCTTCTCTGACTATGTGAAAGCAGCTGTTCGCTTGTCAGCCTTACAAGGACTTCCTGTGACTTATGTCTTTACCCACGATTCAATCGCAGTTGGGGAAGACGGTCCAACTCATGAACCAGTTGAACACTTAGCTGGCCTTCGTGCTATGCCAAATCTAAATGTTTTCCGCCCAGCAGATGCGCGAGAAACTCAAGCAGCTTGGTACCTTGCAGTGACAAGTGAGAAAACACCAACTGCCCTTGTCTTGACACGTCAAAACTTGACTGTTGAAGAGGGAACAGACTTCGACAAGGTTGCTAAAGGTGCCTATGTTGTCTATGAAAATGCAGCAGACTTTGATACAATCTTGATTGCGACAGGCTCAGAGGTCAATCTTGCTGTATCAGCTGCCAAAGAATTGGCTAGTCAAGGCGAAAAAGTCCGTGTAGTCAGCATGCCATCTACAGATGTATTTGATAAACAAGATGCAGCATACAAGGAGGAAATTCTTCCAAATGCAGTTCGCCGTCGTGTTGCAGTCGAAATGGGTGCAACTCAAAACTGGTACAAATATGTTGGTCTCGATGGTGCTGTTCTTGGTATTGATACCTTCGGAGCCTCTGCCCCAGCACCAAAAGTATTGGCAGAATATGGCTTTACTGTAGAAAATCTTGTAAAAGTCGTTCAAGACTTGAAATAATCCTAAAAATCAGAGCGGAAGCTCTGGTTTTTCTTACTAGAAAAGCAAGGTACAATCTTGTAAAAGTAGCTGAAATTTGATATAGTAGTCCTATGTAAAAGACAAAGGAGAATATAATGGAATCACAATATACATTTTTAATCATTCTTGTGGCTATGGTGGGCTTGATGTTCTTTACGCAACGCTCTCAAAAGAAACAAGCACAAAAACGTATGGAAAGCTTGAATAAATTACAAAAAGGCTATGAAGTTATTACAATCGGTGGACTTTATGGGACAGTCGATGAAGTAGATACAGAAAAGAAAACAATTGTTCTTGATGTAGATGGGGTTTACTTGACTTTTGAACTAGCTGCTATCAAGACCGTATTACCACTTAAAGAAACAGCTTCACTCGAAGGTGCAATTGAAAAATAAGACGGGATCACTAACTCCCGTTTTTCTATAAAAGAAAGGAAATGGGATGAAAAAACTAGTCTTTGTCTGTCTGGGAAATATTTGCCGCAGCCCTATGGCCGAGTTTGTGATGAAATCAATGACAGATAATTATGAAATCCAAAGTCGAGCGACTTCCTCTTGGGAACATGGCAATCCGATTCATAAGGGAACTCAAGGGATTTTTCAACAGTATGAGATTCCTTATGAAAAAGGCAAGACATCGCTTCAGATTAGTAAGGAAGATTTTGAAGCCTTTGATTATATTATCGGCATGGATGCTTCAAATGTTTCTGACTTACGTCAGATGTGTCCAGCAAACTGTCAAGATAAGATTTACTCATTCGCATCTGAAAGTGTTCCAGATCCTTGGTATACAGGAGATTTTGAGGAAACCTATCAGCGTGTTCAAGAGGGGTGTCAAGCTTGGTTAGAACGTTTAGAAAAGGTGAGTGAAGATGGAAAATCTTAAGAATTTTTACGACAAATATAGTGTCTATCTGACTCGTTCACGTTTAGAGCTTTTGGCAGTAGTTGCCATTGTTTTCTGTGCTGTACTCGTCTTTTTTCTAAATATTCCCGGAAAAGGTGTTCTAAAGCTTGATAATGGAACGATTGTTTACGACGGCAGTCTTGTACGTGGTAAAATGAATGGCCAAGGTACCATCACCTTCCAAAATGGAGACCAATATACAGGTGGTTTCAACAATGGAGCCTTCAATGGAAAAGGTACCTTTCAATCCAAAGAAGGCTGGACCTACGAAGGTGATTTTGTAAATGGTCAGGCTGAAGGAAAAGGGAAGCTAACAACAGAACAAGAAGTCGTTTATGAAGGGACTTTTAAACAAGGCGTTTTTCAACAAAAATAAGGCCTCCTTATCAAAGGAGGTATTGTTAGAACGTTTAAGTAAGCGCTTACCTGCAAACCCCTATCTTTCCAAGCTCCTTTTCCAAGTAAGTTTGTGAAATAAAAAATATTTGAAATAAATTTCACAAACTCTAAAGAAAAAACTTGATAAGTAAAGAAAATGAGAAAAAATTCACAAACAATAAAAAATTCTTTGTGAAATGTTTATGAAACTGTTTACAAAGTTGAAATAATGCGTTATAATAAACTTGTGAAAAAATTAACAAAGGATATCGATCCTTGAAAGCTATGGAGGAAAATATGGCTGATAAAAAAACTGTGACACCAGAAGAAAAGAAACTCGCTGCTGAAAAGCATGTCGACGGCTTGGTGCAAAAAGCTTTAGTTGCTCTTGAGGAAATGCGTAAACTCGACCAAGAACAGGTCGACTACATCGTAGCTAAAGCGTCAGTGGCAGCTTTGGATGCCCACGGAGAATTGGCTCTACATGCCTATGAAGAAACAGGACGTGGTGTATTTGAAGACAAAGCGACTAAGAACTTGTTTGCTTGTGAACACGTAGTAAACAACATGCGCCACACTAAAACAGTTGGCGTTATCGAAGAAGACGATGTAACAGGATTGACCCTGATTGCTGAACCAGTCGGTGTTGTCTGTGGTATTACTCCTACAACAAATCCAACATCAACAGCAATCTTCAAATCATTGATTTCATTGAAGACACGTAACCCAATCGTCTTTGCCTTCCATCCATCAGCACAAGAATCATCTGCTCATGCAGCTCGTATCGTCCGCGATGCAGCTATCGCAGCTGGTGCTCCTGAAAACTGTGTACAATGGATCACTGAACCATCTATGGAAGCAACTAGTGCCCTTATGAACCACGAAGGTGTTGCAACAATCCTTGCAACAGGTGGTAATGCCATGGTTAAAGCTGCATACTCATGTGGTAAACCAGCTCTTGGGGTAGGTGCCGGAAACGTTCCAGCTTATGTTGAAAAATCAGCAAACATTCGTCAAGCAGCACACGATATCGTCATGTCTAAATCATTTGATAACGGTATGGTCTGTGCCTCAGAGCAAGCGGTTATCATTGATAAAGAAATTTACGATGAATTTGTAGCAGAGTTCAAATCTTACCACACTTACTTTGTAAACAAAAAAGAAAAAGCCCTTCTCGAAGAATTCTGCTTCGGCGTGAAAGCAAACAGCAAAAACTGTGCTGGTGCAAAATTGAACGCTGACATCGTTGGTAAACCAGCAACTTGGATTGCAGAGCAAGCAGGATTTACAGTTCCAGAAGGAACAAACATTCTTGCTGCAGAATGTAAAGAAGTTGGTGAAAATGAGCCATTGACTCGTGAAAAATTATCACCAGTTATCGCAGTTTTGAAATCTGAAAGCCGTGAAGATGGTATTACTAAGGCTCGTCAAATGGTTGAATTTAACGGTCTTGGCCACTCAGCAGCCATCCACACAGCTGATGAAGAATTGACTAAAGAATTTGGTAAAGCTGTTAAAGCTATTCGTGTTATCTGTAACTCACCTTCTACTTTCGGTGGTATCGGGGACGTTTACAATGCCTTCTTGCCATCATTGACACTTGGATGTGGTTCTTACGGACGCAACTCAGTTGGGGATAACGTTAGTGCCATTAACCTCTTGAATATCAAAAAAGTCGGAAGACGGAGAAATAACATGCAATGGATGAAACTTCCTTCAAAAACATACTTTGAACGTGATTCAATTCAATACCTTCAAAAATGTCGTGACGTTGAACGTGTCATGATCGTTACTGACCATGCCATGGTAGAGCTTGGTTTCCTTGATCGTATCATCGAACAACTTGACCTTCGTCGCAATAAGGTTGTTTACCAAATCTTTGCTGATGTAGAACCAGATCCAGATATCACAACTGTAAACCGTGGTACTGAGATTATGCGTGCCTTCAAACCAGATACAATCATCGCTCTCGGTGGTGGATCTCCAATGGATGCTGCTAAAGTAATGTGGCTCTTCTACGAACAACCAGAAGTGGACTTCCGTGACCTTGTTCAAAAATTCATGGATATCCGTAAACGTGCCTTCAAATTCCCATTGCTTGGTAAGAAGACTAAATTCATCGCGATTCCAACTACATCTGGTACAGGATCTGAAGTAACACCATTTGCCGTTATCTCTGATAAAGCAAACAACCGTAAATACCCAATCGCTGACTACTCATTGACACCAACTGTGGCAATCGTAGACCCTGCTTTGGTATTGACAGTTCCAGGATTTGTTGCTGCTGATACTGGTATGGACGTATTGACTCACGCGACTGAAGCTTACGTATCACAAATGGCTAGCGACTACACTGACGGTCTTGCACTTCAAGCTATCAAGCTTGTATTTGAAAACCTTGAAAGCTCAGTTAAGAATGCAGACTTCCACTCACGTGAGAAAATGCATAACGCTTCAACAATCGCTGGTATGGCCTTTGCCAATGCCTTCCTAGGTATTTCTCACTCAATGGCACATAAGATTGGTGCGCAATTCCACACAATCCACGGTCGTACAAATGCTATCTTGCTTCCATACGTCATCCGCTATAACGGTACACGTCCAGCTAAGACAGCAACATGGCCTAAGTATAACTACTACCGTGCAGATGAAAAATACCAAGATATCGCACGCATGCTTGGACTTCCAGCTTCTACTCCAGAAGAAGGTGTGGAATCTTATGCAAAAGCTGTTTACGAACTTGGTGAGCGCGTAGGTATCCAAATGAACTTCAAAGCACAAGGAATTGATGAAAAAGAATGGAAAGAACATTCTCGTGAATTGGCCTTCCTTGCTTACGAAGACCAATGTTCACCAGCTAACCCACGTCTTCCAATGGTTGACCATATGCAAGAAATCATCGAAGATTCTTACTATGGTTACAAAGAAAGACCAGGACGCCGTAAATAATTGTTATCAGCCTAGAGGCAGGAATTTCCTGTCTCTTTTTTGTAATTCTATTTGAAAAATCGTATAATCATCGATATATTTGAAAAATCATATCTTTTTATAATCATGAGGAGAAAGTCGAAGGAATGAACAGTTTTGGTGAAAAAGTAAGAGGTTTAAGAGAGGAAAAAGGGCTTAGTCGCCCAGTATTTTGCGGGGATGAGTCTGAATTATCAGTCCGTCAACTGGTGCGGATAGAAAAAGGAGAATTTCGCCCGACTATAAAAACACTAGAATATATTGCAGAACGATTAGAAATTCCGTCATACGTCTTGATGCCAGATTATAAGGAATTACCCAAGCGTTACCAAGAATTAAAGTACTTTCTTTTACATCATCCTGACTATGGAGACGAGGAGTTGCAGGAACAAAAGGAAGAATATTTCGATGAGATTTTTGAGAATTTTTATGATGCTTTGCCACGTGATGAGAAGATGATAGTGGATTGTCTTCAAGCAATAGATGCAGTGAGAGCGACTAGTAATTCCTTATATGGAAGCAGTGTGATTGAGGACAGTCTTCAAGACTTACTATCCAAAGATGTATATAAAGCCGAGGACTTGTTGAAATTGAGACTATATTTCAACTGTCAGTTAATGGATGGTTTAAATGTGGGTGAGATAAAAGAATCTGAGCATGAAACCATTCTTTGTTTTCATGACAAACTAAGTTCTCAGGTTGATAAGATAGAGTTCGATTGTTTGAACTTGCTTAGAGATTCCTTGTTAGCTTCTTTAGCTTGTATAGAAATTATGGGGCTGTTTCATTATTTTAAGAGAGCAGTTGAGGCCTTAAATAAAATAGGGCAGAAAACACGAGATTTTCAAAAGCAACCGATTGTACTTATGGTCGAATGGAAATATTATATTCAGATGGATTATGATACAGCAAAACAAAAGTATGAAGAAGCAAAAATGATGGCGAGGATGTTTGGTAATGAGAAGTTAATCGTTAGTTTAGATAATGAATGGAGCGAAGACTTAGAAAGGTATTGTTAAATGCTTTATAGGAGTGACATTTCTGTCATTGAGGGAATGCCGCTTTTTTGTTACAATGAATTTTACTTGATATACATCCAGAAGCAAACTAGGCAATAGAGAGAAAATTCTAAGTAGTAGGCCTATAGGGTCAATCAACTTGAAGGATTTTGTAAGTATGATGTATGACGATAACAGTTTTAAACAAGGAGGAGAGAATGTCCATTTTATCCATTAAAAATATTTCAAAGTTTTACACTTTGGACGGTAAACATCAAGAGCAGGCTCTAAGAAATATTAACCTGCAGATTGCAAAAGGTAAAATTACAGCGATTTACGGGCCGTCAGGCTGTGGCAAAACCAGTCTACTAAACATCATCAGCGGTTTAGATAGACAATATGAAGGAGATTTAGAGTTTAAAGGGGAATCCCTCCGTGACTTATCAGAGATTGAACTAACTCAATTTCGTAAAGATAAGATTGGATTTGTGTTTCAAAACTTTAACCTCATTCCTCATCAGTCTGTCTTGGACAATGTCAAGCTACCTCTCTATGTCAAAGATTTATCTGACAGGGAGATGACAATGATTGCAAAGGAGCAATTAAGTAACTTGGGCATGGAGCCTTTTATTACTAAAAATGTTAAACAGCTTTCTGGTGGGCAAAAGCAACGCGTAGCAATCGCGCGTGCTTTGGTAAATCAGCCTGATATGATTGTAGCAGACGAGCCAACGGGCTCGCTAGATTCTCAATCTCAAGAAATGGTATTGGAAGTATTTAAAAAATTAGCCCAAACAGGGAAAACAGTATTGATCGTAACCCATAATCCAGAGGTTGCTGAATATGCAGATGTGATTATCAAAATGAAGGATGGTGAAGTCGTTGAAGAAGTCAAAAAATAAAGGATTATCATTGAAAAACAAATTCAAACTTTCTTTAAATAACTTTCTGGAAAGAAAGTGGCGTAACCTATTGATTGCGCTAGCAACCTCAATCGGTTTTGTAGGAGTCTTAATTTCTTTCGGCTTGGGAAATGCTTTGATTTCGATGATTGATGAAAATACGAATGGAGGTCAAATTCCTTCTCAAGTTCAGATTGCTTTAAACACAAAAAATGTTGGACGAGGCTTTTTGAACCAAGACGATAAGAACTATATCACGGATACAGTTGGGAAAGAAGCTATTAAATATTTGGAGAGTCCTTTTGGGATGACCATGTCAAATATGACTATAGATGGGCAAGAAATGGATCTGAGTCAAACGATGCCTTCTTATGCTCAAGTAGTGAGTCTCTATGAAGATACAAGTATTTCTGTTAGTAGTAATGAAAAGGACAAAGTGGTAGCTGGATCCCTCTATACTGATACAAATGAACAGGGCTTAACGATTCCAAGCAGTTTACTAAAAAATTGGAATGAACAGACAGGAAACAATCTGACAGCTAGTGATGTTATTGGCAAATCAGTCTCAGCAAGTATTGTAGAAAATGCTGCCGAAGCTAGTAAGACTGCTCAATTTCAAACGAAGATTGTACGTGTAATCAATGATGAAGATGACATGGAGGACAGCAACAGTTTTATGCCTTCTAATCAAATGGAAGCAATCTTGAAAGAAGCTGGATTTACAAAAGCTGTATCTTATTTTATCTTGGAACTCAAAGATCCATCACAGACAAAAGTGGTAACAGAAGAATTGCAGAAAAAGAAGAAGTATACTGTTCTTTCTCAACAGAAGGTTCTTGATATTGTGATTACTTTTATTCGTGTCATTCAGGGATTGTTGATTGTACTTTCATCACAAGCTATTGTGGTAGCAGCGGTCATGATTGGTATCATCATTTACATCAATATCATGCAACGTTCTAAGGAAATAGGTGTCATGAAGGCAGTTGGTTATCAAAATCATGATGTCAAAGGGATTTTTATTTACGAGGCTATCTGGATTGTAGGGATCGCCTTGCTGCTGGCATTTTTGGTTGCACAAGGGGTGGGAAGTTTGGCGAATGCGATTGTAAATCACTTTTACCCATCCATCACTAAGGTTTTTGAATTAAATTTGTTATCTGTTTTAGGAACTCTAGCTTTCGCTCTATTACTTGGTTATGTCTCAGCCTACTTCCCAGCACGTAAAATTAGTAAAATGGATCCTGTAGAATCGCTACGATATGAATAGTAAGGGATTCCTTGATTTACAGTTTAAAAAAGAAACTAACATAGAAAAACAATGCCCGTACTTGCAATTAAACTTAAATAGTTATATAATAGGTTTGTTGAAAGGTGATTTGTAGTGATTCAAGTTACTCTTTTCACAATAAAAATTTCATGATTTTCATAAGGAGGAAATCACTAATGGTAGTTAAAGTTGGTATTAACGGTTTCGGACGTATCGGTCGTCTTGCTTTCCGTCGTATCCAAAACGTAGAAGGTGTTGAAGTTACTCGTATCAACGACCTTACAGATCCAGTTATGCTTGCACACTTGTTGAAATACGACACAACTCAAGGTCGTTTCGACGGTACTGTTGAAGTTAAAGAAGGTGGATTCGAAGTTAACGGTAAATTCGTTAAAGTTTCTGCTGAACGTGATCCAGAACAAATCGACTGGGCTAACGACGGTGTAGACATCGTTCTTGAAGCAACTGGTTTCTTTGCTACTAAAGCAGCTGCTGAAAAACACTTGCACGCTGGTGGTGCTAAGAAAGTTGTTATCACTGCTCCTGGTGGATCAGATGTTAAAACAGTTGTATTTAACACTAACCATGACGTTCTTGATGGTACTGAAACAGTTATCTCAGGTGCTTCATGTACTACAAACTGTTTGGCTCCAATGGCTAAAGCTCTTCATGATAACTTTGGTGTTGTAGAAGGATTGATGACTACTATCCACGGTTACACTGGTGACCAAATGCTTCTTGATGGACCACACCGTAAAGGTGACCTTCGCCGTGCTCGTGCTGCTGCAGCTAACATCGTTCCTAACTCAACTGGTGCTGCTAAAGCAATCGGTTTGGTTATCCCTGAATTGAACGGTAAATTGGACGGAGCTGCTCAACGTGTTCCTGTTCCAACAGGTTCTGTAACTGAATTGGTAGCAGTTCTTGAAAAGAACGTTACTGTTGATGAAGTGAACGCAGCTATGAAAGCAGCTTCAAACGAATCATACGGTTACACAGAAGATCCAATCGTATCTTCAGATATCGTAGGTATGTCTTACGGTTCATTGTTTGACGCAACTCAAACTAAAGTTCTTGACGTTGACGGTAAACAATTGGTTAAAGTTGTATCATGGTACGACAACGAAATGTCATACACTGCACAACTTGTTCGTACTCTTGAATACTTCGCAAAAATCGCTAAATAATTCATGAGTCGATAAAAAGCAAGGCCTCTGGTCTTGCTTTTCTTATATGAAAAGAATGGATGACACAATCATCCATTCTTTTTTAATTCTTTTTCAAAAGTATCTGATAGGGTAGTGAAGCTTAATTTCTCTAGAGTAAGCGGATGGGTAAAGGATAGTCGAAAGGCGTGGAGCATAAGCCGACTTGTTTTTGATTTACTATTATAGAGAGGATCACCCAGGATAGGAAGATTATGATGCGAAAGGTGCACACGAATCTGATGGGTTCGCCCGGTCTTTAGTTTGCAACGAACCAAGGAAGTTTTGTCTGGGAATTGCTTTAATCTGCTTACATGCGTTTCGGCATGTTGGCCATTTTTTGTATCAACTATTCGCTTTCTGCGGTCATGGCGATCACGTCCGATTTTGTCTTTGAAAACAAGTTCTTTGCTGCTGATATTTCCATCAACTAGTGCCCAGTATTCCCTAGAAATCTCTTTTTTCTCCAGTAAGCGATTGAGAATAGGCAGGATAAAAGGATTTTTGGCAAAGAGAACCAAGCCACTGGTTTCCATGTCTAGACGATGAACGACATAGCAGGTTTGGCCCACATAGGCACTGACATGGTTAAGAAGGGCGATTTCGTTTGGCTGATTACCATGCGTTTTCATCCCCTCTGGTTTGTTGACAATAATCAAGTGTTGATCTTGATAAACTTCCTGAATGAGGTTTGGGTTGCCCCAAGGAATTTCTTTTTCGGGATAATCTTCCTCGTCAAAAGTCAATTGGCAAATATCTCCAGGGTTTACCGTCTCGTTCCAGTGGATTTCTTCTTGATTTATCAAAATATGTTTCTTAATTCTCAAAAAATGACGGATTTTTCTAGGGATGAGGAGTTGTTCCTCGAGTAATTGCTTTACCGTCATTTGAGGTAGAGAGTCTGGTAATGTAAATGTGAATTGCATACAGATATTGTAACAAAAAAAGCCCTATTTGGATAGGAAATAGCTAAATTCTTGTCTTCCTATGATGAAGATGATAAAATAAACGCATGAAATTAGATAAATTGTTTGAGAAATTTCTTTCTCTTTTTAAAAAAGAAACAAGTGAACTAGAGGACTCTGATTCTACTAGCTTACGTCGCTCTCGTAGTGATCGAAAAAAATTAGCCCAAGTAGGTCCAATTCGAAAATTCTGGCGTCGTTATCATCTAACAAAGATTGTCCTTATACTAGGTTTGAGTGCAGGCTTGCTAGTTGGAACCTATTTGTTTGCTGTAGCTAAGTCAACCAATGTTAACGATTTGCAAAACGCCTTGAAAACTCGGACTATCATTTTTGACCGTGAAGAAAAAGAGGCTGGTGCCTTATCTGGTCAAAAGGGAACCTACGTTGAATTGACTGGTATCAGTAAAAATTTGCAGAATGCTGTTATTGCGACAGAAGACCGTTCTTTCTATAAAAACGACGGGATTAACTATGGTCGTTTCTTCTTGGCGATTGTCACTGCTGGACGTTCAGGTGGTGGCTCTACTATTACCCAACAGCTGGCTAAAAATGCCTATTTGTCGCAGGATCAAACTGTTGAGAGAAAAGCGAAAGAATTTTTCTTGGCTTTAGAATTGACTAAAAAATATAGCAAGGATCAGATCCTAACCATGTACCTTAACAATGCCTATTTTGGAAATGGTGTGTGGGGTGTAGAAGATGCGAGTAAGAAATACTTTGGAGTTTCTGCATCAGAAGTGAGTCTGGATCAAGCTGCGACTCTGGCAGGGATGCTCAAAGGGCCGGAACTGTATAATCCTTTGAATTCCGTACAAGATTCTACCAATCGTCGCGACACTGTCTTACAAAATATGGTTGCAGCAGGATATATTGATAAAAACCAAGAAACCGAAGCTGCAGAAGTTGATATGAATTCGCAATTGCACGATAAGTATGAAGGGAAAATCTCAGATTATCGCTATCCTTCTTACTTTGATGCGGTGGTTAATGAAGCTGTTTCTAAGTATAATCTAACAGAGGAAGAAATCGTAAATAATGGCTACCGCATTTATACAGAGCTGGACCAAAACTACCAAGCAAATATGCAGGTTGTCTATGAAAATACAGCTCTATTTCCGAGGGCAGAGGATGGAACATTTGCTCAATCAGGAAGTGTAGCTCTCGAACCGAAAACAGGTGGAGTTCGTGGAGTTGTCGGTCAGGTTGCTGGCAATGATAAAACTGGATTCCGGAATTTCAACTATGCAACTCAATCAAAACGTAGCCCTGGCTCTACAATTAAGCCTTTTAGTTGTTTATACGCCAGCAGTTGAGGCAGGTTGGGCTTTGAACAAGCAGTTGGATAACCATACCATGAAGTATGACAACTATAAGGTAGATAACTATGCAGGAATCAAAAAAAGAGTCGAGAAGTTCCCTATGTATCAAGCCTTGGCAGAATCGCTTAATCTACCTGCTGTTGCTACTGTTAATGATTTGGGTGTTGATAAGGCTTTTTGAGGCAGGCGAAAAAAATTTGGACTCAACATGGAAAAGGTCGACCGTGTTCTTGGTGTCGCCTTGGGAAGTGGTGTCGAAACCAATCCTATGCAAATGGCTCAAGCATATGCTGCCTTTGCAAATGAAGGTTTAATGCCGGAAGCTCATTTTATTAGTAGAATTGAAAATGCTAGTGGTCAGGTTATTGCGAGCCATAAAAATTCACAAAAACGGGTGATTGATAAAGCTGTAGCTGATAAGATGACCAGTATGATGTTGGGGACATTCACCAACGGTACCGGTATTAGTTCATCGCCTGCAGACTATGTCATGGCAGGGAAAACTGGAACAACTGAAGCAGTTTTCAATCCGGAGTACACAAGTGACCAGTGGGTGATTGGTTATACTCCAGATGTAGTGATTAGTCACTGGCTTGGTTTCCCGACCACTGATGAAAATCACTATCTAGCAGGATCTACTTCAAATGGTGCAGCTCATGTCTTTAGAAACATTGCCAATACCATTTTACCTTATACGCCAGGAAGTACCTTTACAGTTGAAAATGCTTATAAGCAAAATGGAATTGCACCAGCCAATACAAAAAGACAAGTACAAACCAATGATAATAGCCAGACAGATGATAATTTGTCTGATATTCGAGGACGTGCGCAAAGTCTAGTAGATGAGGCTAGCCGGGCTATCTCAGATGCGAAGATTAAGGAAAAGGCTCAAACAATATGGGATTCGGTAGTCAATCTATTTCGCTAAGATGCTTGTCAAAGCCTAGCTTTCTTGTTATAATAGATAAGATGGAGGCGTTATGGCACTAAAAAAAGCAAGCCTAGCTTGTGCGGTTTGTGGTTCGAGAAACTATTCAATCAAGATTAGTGGAACCCCCAAGCCTACACGACTAGAAGTAAATAAATTTTGTAAGCATTGTGGCAAGTACACTACACACAGAGAAACGAGATAGGAGAGAGCGATGCGTTTTATTGGAGATATTTAGACTTCTTAAAGACACAACATGGCCAACTCGCAAGGAAAGCTGGAGAGATTTTCGTTCTATCATGGAATACACAGCTTTCTTTGTAGTAATTATTTACATTTTTGACCAGTTGATTGTTTCAGGTTTGATTCGATTTATTAACATTTTTTAGAAGAGTAGTGAGTTAATTACACTAAAAATCTTCTATTTATGAAAGGAAATATCATGGATAGTTTTGATAAAGGATGGTTTGTTTTACAAACTTATTCTGGTTATGAAAATAAGGTGAAAGAAAATCTATTACAACGTGCACAAACCTACAATATGTTGGATAATATTCTACGCGTTGAAATTCCAACACAAACAGTGCAAGTTGAAAAAAATGGAAAGAGAAAAGAAGTAGAAGAAAATCGCTTTCCAGGTTATGTTCTTGTAGAAATGGTCATGACAGATGAAGCTTGGTTTGTTGTTCGAAATACACCAAATGTTACAGGATTCGTCGGATCTCACGGAAATAGATCAAAACCAACACCATTATTGGAACAAGAAATTCGTGATATCTTGGTTTCTATGGGACAAACTGTACAAGAGTTTGATATCGATGTTGAAGTTGGTCAAACTGTACGTATTATTGATGGAGCTTTTGCAGACTATACTGGTAAGATTACGGAGATTGATAACAATAAAGTGAAGATGATTATCTCTATGTTTGGTAATGACACAGTTGCAGAAGTAAACCTAAACCAAATCGCAGAATTATAACCCAAAGAGAGGCAAGACCTCTCTTTTTTTGTGCAGTTGAGGAGCTAAAGGGAACAGAATGGATGAAATGTACCAAAAGTGTATCTGAATCTGTTAGACTGTATCTAGAAAGGGGAAAAGAATGATTAAAGAATTGTATAAAGAAGTCCAGGGAATTGTATATAAGAGTAGAAATGAATATTACTTGCATTTATGGGAACTATCGGATTGGGACCAAGAGGGAATGATTTGCTTACATGAATTGATTAGTAAAGAAGAAGGATTGGTAGAAGATATCCCTCGCTTACGTAAATATTTCAAAACCAAGTTTCGAAATCGAATTTTAGACTATATCCGTAAGCAAGAAAGCCACAAACGAAGATATAATAAAGAGCTTTATGAAGAAGTGGGTGAGATAAGTCATCGTATAAGTGAGGGAGGACTCTGGCTAGATGACTATTATCTCTTTCATGAAACACTAAGAGCTTATAGAAACAAACAAAATAAAGAGCAACGAGAAGAGTTAGAACGCGTCTTAAGAGATGAACGCTTCCGAGGGCGTCAAAGAGTGCTAAAGGACTTACGTATTGTGTTTAAAGAGTTTGACATCCGTACTCATTAGGAATTCATGCAAAAAAGTAAAAAAAGTTTAAAAAAGGTGTTGACAAAGTTTGAAAAGCCGGTATAATAGTAAGAGTTGAAAACAACAACTCTGGTCCGTTGGTCAAGGGGTTAAGACACCGCCTTTTCACGGCGGTAACACGGGTTCGAATCCCGTACGGACTATGGTATGTTGCGGTTGAAACACTTGATGAAAAAAAGTTTAAAAAAGTTTCAAAAAAGTGTTGACAAGCAAAAGCGACTGTGATATACTAATATAGTTGTCACTTGAGAGAAGCGAGTGACAAAGACCTTTGAAAACTGAACAAGACGAACCAATGTGCAGGGCACTACAACTAAGGTTGTAGTACTGAACAATGAAAAAACAATAAATCTGTCAGTGACAGAAATGAGTGAGAACTCAAACTTTTAATGAGAGTTTGATCCTGGCTCAGGACGAACGCTGGCGGCGTGCCTAATACATGCAAGTAGAACGCTGAAGGAGGAGCTTGCTTCTCTGGATGAGTTGCGAACGGGTGAGTAACGCGTAGGTAACCTGCCTGGTAGCGGGGGATAACTATTGGAAACGATAGCTAATACCGCATAAGAGTAGATGTTGCATGACATTTGCTTAAAAGGTGCAATTGCATCACTACCAGATGGACCTGCGTTGTATTAGCTAGTTGGTGGGGTAACGGCTCACCAAGGCGACGATACATAGCCGACCTGAGAGGGTGATCGGCCACACTGGGACTGAGACACGGCCCAGACTCCTACGGGAGGCAGCAGTAGGGAATCTTCGGCAATGGACGGAAGTCTGACCGAGCAACGCCGCGTGAGTGAAGAAGGTTTTCGGATCGTAAAGCTCTGTTGTAAGAGAAGAACGAGTGTGAGAGTGGAAAGTTCACACTGTGACGGTATCTTACCAGAAAGGGACGGCTAACTACGTGCCAGCAGCCGCGGTAATACGTAGGTCCCGAGCGTTGTCCGGATTTATTGGGCGTAAAGCGAGCGCAGGCGGTTAGATAAGTCTGAAGTTAAAGGCTGTGGCTTAACCATAGTACGCTTTGGAAACTGTTTAACTTGAGTGCAAGAGGGGGAGAGTGGAATTCCATGTGTAGCGGTGAAATGCGTAGATATATGGAGGAACACCGGTGGCGAAAGCGGCTCTCTGGCTTGTAACTGACGCTGAGGCTCGAAAGCGTGGGGAGCAAACAGGATTAGATACCCTGGTAGTCCACGCCGTAAACGATGAGTGCTAGGTGTTAGACCCTTTCCGGGGTTTAGTGCCGCAGCTAACGCATTAAGCACTCCGCCTGGGGAGTACGACCGCAAGGTTGAAACTCAAAGGAATTGACGGGGGCCCGCACAAGCGGTGGAGCATGTGGTTTAATTCGAAGCAACGCGAAGAACCTTACCAGGTCTTGACATCCCTCTGACCGCTCTAGAGATAGAGCTTTCCTTCGGGACAGAGGTGACAGGTGGTGCATGGTTGTCGTCAGCTCGTGTCGTGAGATGTTGGGTTAAGTCCCGCAACGAGCGCAACCCCTATTGTTAGTTGCCATCATTTAGTTGGGCACTCTAGCGAGACTGCCGGTAATAAACCGGAGGAAGGTGGGGATGACGTCAAATCATCATGCCCCTTATGACCTGGGCTACACACGTGCTACAATGGCTGGTACAACGAGTCGCAAGCCGGTGACGGCAAGCTAATCTCTTAAAGCCAGTCTCAGTTCGGATTGTAGGCTGCAACTCGCCTACATGAAGTCGGAATCGCTAGTAATCGCGGATCAGCACGCCGCGGTGAATACGTTCCCGGGCCTTGTACACACCGCCCGTCACACCACGAGAGTTTGTAACACCCGAAGTCGGTGAGGTAACCGTAAGGAGCCAGCCGCCTAAGGTGGGATAGATGATTGGGGTGAAGTCGTAACAAGGTAGCCGTATCGGAAGGTGCGGCTGGATCACCTCCTTTCTAAGGATAAGGAACTGCGCATTGGTCTTGTTTAGTCTTGAGAGGTCTTGTGGGGCCTTAGCTCAGCTGGGAGAGCGCCTGCTTTGCACGCAGGAGGTCAGCGGTTCGATCCCGCTAGGCTCCATTGGTGAGAGATCACCAAGTAATGCACATTGAAAAATTGAATATCTATATCAAATAGTAACAAGAAAAATAAACCGAAAAACGCTGTAGTATTAATAAGAGTTTATGACTGAAAGGTCAAAAAATAAGGTTAAGTTAATAAGGGCGCACGGTGGATGCCTTGGCACTAGGAGCCGAAGAAGGACGTGACAAACGACGATATGCCTTGGGTAGCTGTAAGTAAGCGATGATCCAGGGATTTTCGAATGGGGAACCCAACAGGTACTACCTGTTACCCGCATCTGTTAAGGATGTGAGGAGGAAGACGCAGTGAACTGAAACATCTAAGTAGCTGCAGGAAGAGAAAGCAAAAAGCGATTGCCTTAGTAGCGGCGAGCGAAACGGCAGGAGGGGCAAACCGAAGAGTTTACTCTTCGGGGTTGTAGGACTGCAATGTGGACTCAAAGATTATAGAAGAATGATTTGGGAAGATCAGCCAAAGAGAGTAATAGCCTCGTATTTAAAAATAGTCTTTGTACCTAGCAGTATCCTGAGTACGGCGGGACACGAGAAATCCCTGTCGGAATCTGGGAGGACCATCTCCCAACCCTAAATACTCCCTAGTGACCGATAGTGAACCAGTACCGTGAGGGAAAGGTGAAAAAGCACCCCGGGAGGGAGTGAAATAGAACCTGAAACCGTGTGCCTACAACAAGTTCGAGCCCGTTAATGGGTGAGAGCGTGCCTTTTGTAGAATGAACCGGCGAGTTACGTTATGATGCGAGGTTAAGTTGAAGAGACGGAGCCGTAGGGAAACCGAGTCTGAATAGGGCGGATTAGTATCATGACGTAGACCCGAAACCATGTGACCTACCCATGAGCAGGTTGAAGGTGCGGTAAGACGCACTGGAGGACCGAACCAGGGCACGTTGAAAAGTGCTTGGATGACTTGTGGGTAGCGGAGAAATTCCAAACGAACTTGGAGATAGCTGGTTCTCTCCGAAATAGCTTTAGGGCTAGCGTCGACATTAAGTCTCTTGGAGGTAGAGCACTGTTTGGGTGAGGGGTCCATCCCGGATTACCAATCTCAGATAAACCCGAATGCCAATGAATTATGGTCGGCAGTCAGACTGCGAGTGCTAAGATCCGTAGTCGAAAGGGAAACAGCCCAGACCACCAGCTAAGGTCCCAAAAATAATTGTTAAGTGGAAAAAGGATGTGGGGTTGCACAGACAACTAGGATGTTAGCTTAGAAGCAGCTATTCATTCAAAGAGTGCGTAATAGCTCACTAGTCGAGTGACCCTGCGCCGAAAATGTACCGGGGCTAAAACAATTTACCGAAGCTGTGGATACCTTTATAGGTATGGTAGGAGAGCGTTCTATGTGTGAAGAAGGTGTACCGTGAGGAGTGCTGGAACGCATAGAAGTGAGAATGCCGGTATGAGTAGCGAAAGACAGGTGAGAATCCTGTCCACCGTAAGACTAAGGTTTCCAGGGGAAGGCTCGTCCGCCCCTGGGTTAGTCGGGACCTAAGGAGAGACCGAAAGGTGTATCCGATGGACAACAGGTTGATATTCCTGTACTAGAGTATGTAGTGATGGAGGGACGCAGTAGGCTAACTAAAGCAGACGATTGGAAGAGTCTGTCTAAGCAGTGAGGTGTGATATGAGTCAAATGCTTATATCTATAACATTGAGCTGTGATGGGGAGCGAAGTTTAGTAGCGAAGTTAGTGACGTCACACTGCCAAGAAAAGCTTCTAGCGTTTAAACATACTCTACCCGTACCGCAAACCGACACAGGTAGTCGAGGCGAGTAGCCTCAGGTGAGCGAGAGAACTCTCGTTAAGGAACTCGGCAAAATGACCCCGTAACTTCGGGAGAAGGGGTGCTGACTTTAAGTCAGCCGCAGTGAATAGGCCCAAGCAACTGTTTATCAAAAACACAGCTCTCTGCTAAATCGTAAGATGATGTATAGGGGGTGACGCCTGCCCGGTGCTGGAAGGTTAAGAGGAGTGCTTAGCGCAAGCGAAGGTATGAATTGAAGCCCCAGTAAACGGCGGCCGTAACTATAACGGTCCTAAGGTAGCGAAATTCCTTGTCGGGTAAGTTCCGACCCGCACGAAAGGCGTAATGATTTGGGCACTGTCTCAACGAGAGACTCGGTGAAATTTTAGTACCTGTGAAGATGCAGGTTACCCGCGACAGGACGGAAAGACCCCATGGAGCTTTACTGCAGTTTGATATTGAGTGTCTGTACCACATGTACAGGATAGGTAGGAGTCTAAGAGATCGGGACGCCAGTTTCGAAGGAGACGTTGTTGGGATACTACCCTTGTGTTATGGCCACTCTAACCCGGATAGGTGATCCCTATCGGAGACAGTGTCTGACGGGCAGTTTGACTGGGGCGGTCGCCTCCTAAAAGGTAACGGAGGCGCCCAAAGGTTCCCTCAGAATGGTTGGAAATCATTCGCAGAGTGTAAAGGTATAAGGGAGCTTGACTGCGAGAGCTACAACTCGAGCAGGGACGAAAGTCGGGCTTAGTGATCCGGTGGTTCCGTATGGAAGGGCCATCGCTCAACGGATAAAAGCTACCCTGGGGATAACAGGCTTATCTCCCCCAAGAGTTCACATCGACGGGGAGGTTTGGCACCTCGATGTCGGCTCGTCGCATCCTGGGGCTGTAGTCGGTCCCAAGGGTTGGGCTGTTCGCCCATTAAAGCGGCACGCGAGCTGGGTTCAGAACGTCGTGAGACAGTTCGGTCCCTATCCGTCGCGGGCGTAGGAAATTTGAGAGGATCTGCTCCTAGTACGAGAGGACCAGAGTGGACTTACCGCTGGTGTACCAGTTGTCTTGCCAAAGGCATCGCTGGGTAGCTATGTAGGGAAGGGATAAACGCTGAAAGCATCTAAGTGTGAAACCCACCTCAAGATGAGATTTCCCATGATTTTATATCAGTAAGAGCCCTGAGAGATGATCAGGTAGATAGGTTAGAAGTGGAAGTGTGGCGACACATGTAGCGGACTAATACTAATAGCTCGAGGACTTATCCAAAGTAACTGAGAATATGAAAGCGTAGTGTTTTCTTGATTTGAATAGATATTCAATTTTGAGTAGGTATTACTCAGAGTTAAGTGACGATAGCCTAGGAGATACACCTGTACCCATGCCGAACACAGAAGTTAAGCCCTAGAACGCCGGAAGTAGTTGGGGGTTGCCCCCTGTGAGATATGGAAGTCGCTTAGCTCTAGGGAGTTTAGCTCAGCTGGGAGAGCATCTGCCTTACAAGCAGAGGGTCAGCGGTTCGATCCCGTTAACTCCCAAAGGTCCCGTAGTGTAGCGGTTATCACGTCGCCCTGTCACGGCGAAGATCGCGGGTTCGATTCCCGTCGGGACCGTTTAAGATAACGGAAGTTATTTTAGACTCGTTAGCTCAGTTGGTAGAGCAATTGACTTTTAATCAATGGGTCACTGGTTCGAGCCCAGTACGGGTCATATCTGCGGGTTTGGCGGAATTGGCAGACGCACCAGATTTAGGATCTGGCGCTTAACGGCGTGGGGGTTCAAGTCCCTTAACCCGCATTAAGATATAATAAATGAGCCGGCTTAGCTCAGTTGGTAGAGCATCTGATTTGTAATCAGAGGGTCGCGTGTTCAAGTCATGTAGCCGGCATTTTTAGATAGAAGAAAACAGTGCGAACGTAGTTCAGTGGTAGAACACCACCTTGCCAAGGTGGGGGTCGCGGGTTCGAATCCCGTCGTTCGCTTAGAGAGGCCGGGGTGGCGGAACTGGCAGACGCACAGGACTTAAAATCCTGCGATTGGTAACGATCGTACCGGTTCGATTCCGGTCCTCGGCATAATATAATGAGCACCCTTAGCTCAACTGGATAGAGTACCTGACTACGAATCAGGCGGTTAGAGGTTCGACTCCTCTAGGGTGCATTTTTCTTTTTAACTCGGGAAGTAGCTCAGCTTGGTAGAGTACTTGGTTTGGGACCAAGGTGTCGCAGGTTCGAATCCTGTCTTCCCGATTCATTACAGAGATGCGTAAGCGTATCTTTTTTGTTTTAACTAGATATTATATATATTAAGAGAGAATCAGTTTGCTTCTCTCTTTTTTTGAATTTCAGTAATTCATTTTGATCGCGTATACTTTTTTGTTTCCTACCCTGTTTAATAAATACTGTAGTTAATTATACACATTAAAATTTAATAGATTTTATAACTAGTAATTCATTTTGATCGCGTATACTTTTTTTGTTTCCCACCCTGTTTAATAAATACTGTAGTTAATTATACATTAAAAATTTAATAGATTTTATAACTATTATTAATTTTAATAAAGCAATAGAAGATTTTTTGTTGAACCTATAATATATGTTTCAATGTTATAAAAATTGCTGCTATTAAAAGTTTAGATAAGTATTAGTTTACATTATAGTGTGAATTGGGTTTGATATCTCTTTTGAGGAAGCTGCCTTAGATTTTTCTACTTATGTTTTGTTGTATAGTGTATCTTGCTTGTTTTGAACAGAATCTTTTATGACATTTGTCATATTTCCTCATGACAGAAGCTTCTAGTGGCAGTAGATTCAAAGAATTATAATAGATGTATCAAGTGGAGGAAGAAAAAATGAAACATAAAGTAATTGTCGCAATGAGTTTAGTAGCAGCAGGAGTCATGACTTATCTCATGTTCTCAGGATTGGATGAAGATTTCTATCATTTTCCTTGGGAGCTATTTGCAGGATTTGGAATGATGTCCTGGCTTATCCGAGAAGGTTTGAAATTAGTATCAGATGTGAAAAAGGAGTTTGAAAAATGAAAAAAGCATTTCTCTATCTTTTTATTGGACTATCACTAGTGGTATGGTTGGTAGAAATGTTTACAGGTTGGTTTGATCAAGCCTTCTTTCACCAATTCATCCGTGGTGCCTGGGGACTAGGATTTATGATTTTTATCGCCTTTCCTATGGGAAAGGAGTGGCTGAAAGGAGAATATCATGAACATGATTAAGGTAGAAAGCTTAAATAAAATCATCAAGGGCAAGGCTATTTTGAAGGATATTTCCTTTGAGATAGCTGAAGGTGAATGCGTCGCCTTGATTGGTCCCAATGGTGCTGGGAAGACCACACTCTTGGACTGTTTGCTTGGAGATAAACTGGTCACAAGCGGTCAAGTATCCATCCAAGGCTTGCCAGTGACGAGCTCTAAGTTAGACTACACAAGATCCTACCTCCCTCAAGAAAATGTCATCGTTCAGAAATTAAAGGTCAAAGAGTTGATTGCTTTCTTTCAAAGCATTTACCCAAATCCCTTGAGCAACCAGGAAATCAATCAACTATTGCAGTTTGACCAGCAACAAAAAGAGCAATTCGCAGAAAAATTGTCAGGTGGACAAAAGCGTCTATTCTCTTTTGTCTTGACCTTGATTGGGCGACCAAAGCTTGTCTTTTTAGATGAACCAACTGCTGCCATGGATACTTCAACTCGTCAACGCTTTTGGGAAATTGTTCAGGAACTAAAAGCTAAGGGAGTTACCATTCTCTATTCCTCCCATTATATCGAAGAGGTAGAGCATACAGCGGACCGAATCTTGGTCTTGAATAAGGGAGAGTTGATTCGCGATACAACACCTCTAGCCATGCGCAGTGAGGAGATTGAAAAGCACTTTATCCTTCCTCTAGCATACAAGGAAGTCATTGAGCAGTCTAACTTGGTTGAAAACTGGTCACAAAAACAAGATGCTTTGCAAGTAGTTACACGTGAAGCGGATGCTTTTTGCAACTGTTAGTGCAAGCAGGATGTAGGATTCAAGAAATTGAAGTTAATAATCGTAGTTTGTTGGATACAATCTTTGAAGAAACTCAGAAGGGAGATGACTAAGATGAAACAATGGATCGCACTAAACAAGATAGAATTTCTATTGACCAAACGACAATTAGTCTATTATCTATTATCCGTAGGGATGCCGACAGCCTTCTATTTATTCTTTTCAGGCATGTACCAGGACACACCAGGTGGACCAGCTAATTTTATGCGTGATTACCTCATCTCCATGACAGCCTTTTCCATGATGTCGACAGCTATGTTTTCATTCCCAGCTGTTTTACATACAGATAAAATCAACAACTGGCAGAAAACATTGCGCCATACTCCGGTAAATATGGTAGAATATTATCTATCAAAGATAACAAGTATGATGGTTGATTATCTGGTCTCAATCCTGGTTGTTTTCTCAGTTGGGCACTTGGTCAGAGATGTGGATATGCCTTTAGGAAGCTGGATTGGGGCTGCGCTCTTGCTGATAGTAGGAAGTGTAGCTTTTGTAGCGCTTGGCTTGACCTTGACACTCTTGCCTTCTAGTCAGCTGATGTCTGTCGTGGGCAATCTTCTCTATCTAGGCTTGGCTGTTTTAGGCGGACTCTGGATGCCCATCTCTTTATTTCCAGACTGGATGCAAGCAATCGGGAAGTGTCTACCAACTTATCAGTTGATGGAGTTGCTCAAGACCTTCTTAAACGAGGGTAGCATCAATCTATCAGCCACAGTTTATCTACTTGTTTTTTCAGCAGTTTTGTTTGGTTTGACCATTTACCTTCAAGGTCATAAGGAGAATGCTTAATGCTTGAAAGACTGAAAAGCATACATTATATGTTTTGGGCCAGTTTAATTTTTATGATTTTCCCCATCCTACCTGTAGTGACTGGGTGGCTTTCTGCCTGGCATTTATTGATTGATATTCTATTTGTAGTGGCGTATTTGGGTGTTTTAACAACTAAGAGCCAGCGCCTATCTTGGCTATATTGGGGCCTCATGCTGACTTATGTAGTTGGGAATACTGCCTTTGTTGCTGTTAATTATATCTGGTTTTTCTTTTTCCTATCCAATCTCTTAAGTTATCATTTCAGCGTAGGTGGTTTAAAGTCTTTACATGTCTGGACTTTTCTTCTTGCTCAAGTCCTTGTTGTGGGCCAACTGTTGATTTTTCAGAGAATCGAAGTTGAGTTTCTATTCTATCTACTTGTAATTCTTGCTTTTGTCGATTTAATGACTTTTGGCTTGGTTCGGATTCGTATTGTGGAGGATTTGAAAGAAGCTCAGGCTAAGCAAAATGCCCAGATAAATCTATTGCTTGCTGAAAATGAACGCAGTCGTATCGGTCAAGATTTGCATGATAGTCTGGGGCATACCTTTGCTATGCTTAGTGTTAAAACTGATCTAGCCTTGCAGTTATTTCAAATACAGGCTTATCCACAGGTGGAAAAGGAATTAAGAGAAATACAGCAAATTAGCAAAGAATCAATGCGTGAAGTGCGAACCATTGTGGAAAATCTTAAGTCTAGAACTTTGACATCCGAACTAGAGACTGTGAAAAAGATGTTAGAAATTGCTGGAATTGAGGTGGAAATAGCTAATCAACTAGATACAGCTAGCTTAACTCAGGAATTGGAGTCAACGGCTTCCATGATTTTGCTTGAATTAGTGACCAATATCATCAAACATGCCCAAAGCGTCTAAAGTCTACTTAAAATTAGAACGGACAGAGAAAGAACTCATTCTAACAGTGAGAGATGATGGCTGTGGCTTTGCTTCTATAAAAGGGGGATGAGCTCCATACAGTCCGAGATCGTGTCCTTCCATTTTCAGGAGAAGTAAGTGTAATCAGTCAGAAACACCCAACGGAAGTGCAGGTTCGACTACCTTATAAGGAGAGAAACTAAGATGAAACTACTTGTTGCAGAAGATCAAAGTATGTTACGAGATGCCATGTGCCAGTTGCTCACCTTTCAACCGGATGTAGAGTCTGTCTTTCAAGCCAAGAATGGGCAAGAAGCAATCCAACTATTTGAAAAGGAGTCTGTAGATATCGCCATCCTTGACGTAGAAATGCCTGTTAAGACAGGTCTTGAAGTTTTGGAGTGGATACGAGCAGAAAATTTAGAAACAAAGGTGGTTGTGGTGACGACCTTCAAGCGCCCTGGTTACTTTGAACGTGCAGTCAAGGCTGGAGTAGATGCTTATGTATTAAAAGAAAGAAGCATTGCAGACCTCATGCATACCTTGCACACTGTCCTCGAAGGAGGCAAGGAGTATTCGCCTGAATTGATGGAAGTGGTGATGACGCATCCCAATCCATTAACAGAGCAAGAAATCGCAGTTTTAAAGGGAATCGCTCAGGGCTTCTCTAACCAAGAAATTGCAGACAAACTTTATCTATCCAACGGAACAGTCCGAAACTATGTCACCAATATTCTTTCAAAACTAGATGCAGGTAATCGAACAGAGGCAGCTAATATCGCGAAAGAATCTGGTTGGTTGTGATACTATCATATCTCGAAAACCATTATGTGCTAAAATTGATGGGATTGAATGGAACAATACTAACTTTAGGAGGGTGGGATTCCTCCTTTTTCTTTTTTAGGGAGGCACTACAAAAGAGCTAAAATTAACAATAAAAAAGAAAAATATCTTGACAACCAATGGAAAATTTTGTTACAATAATAGACGGTACTTTTTACTTTTGGTCTCTCAAGAGTGTACAGGGACGTGCTGACAAATGTTGCAAAAGTACACACAGATGATAGCTGTCACCAAGTGTATCATCACCAAAAATAAAAAAACACAGGAGAATGTAGATGCCTACAATTAACCAATTGGTTCGCAAACCGCGTAAATCAAAAGTAGAAAAATCTAAATCACCAGCTTTGAACGTTGGTTACAACAGTCATAAAAAAGTTCAAACAAACGTTTCTTCACCACAAAAACGTGGTGTTGCAACTCGTGTTGGAACAATGACACCTAAAAAACCTAACTCAGCCCTTCGTAAATTCGCTCGTGTACGTTTGAGCAACCTTATCGAAGTTACTGCCTACATCCCAGGTATCGGACACAACTTGCAAGAGCACAGCGTGGTGCTTCTTCGTGGTGGACGTGTAAAAGACCTTCCAGGGGTACGTTACCATATCGTCCGTGGTGCACTTGATACTGCAGGTGTTAACGATCGTAAACAAGGCCGTTCTAAATACGGTACTAAACGTCCAAAAGCATAAGGAAAGGGGATAAAGAGAAATGAGTCGTAAAAATAGAGCTCCAAAACGTGACGTATTGCCAGATCCGCTTTACAATTCACAACTAGTTACTCGTCTTATCAACCGCGTTATGCTTGATGGTAAACGTGGTACAGCTGCTTCAATCGTTTACGGTGCCTTTGAGCAAATCAAAGAAGCTACTGGAAACGATGCACTTGAAGTATTTGAAACAGCTATGGAAAACATCATGCCTGTACTTGAAGTACGTGCACGTCGTGTTGGTGGTTCTAACTACCAAGTCCCAGTTGAAGTTCGTCCAGAACGTCGTACAACACTTGGACTTCGTTGGTTGGTAACAATCGCTCGTCTTCGTGGTGAACACACAATGCAAGACCGTCTTGCAAAAGAAATCTTGGATGCTGCTAACAACACTGGTGCAGCTGTTAAGAAACGTGAAGACACTCACCGTATGGCTGAAGCTAACCGTGCATTCGCACACTTCCGTTGGTAATATAGGATGCGAAAGCGTTAAGAAAGTCCCAGAGAAAATAGGGAATCAAAGCAGGTTGCGATTGCAACCAATGAGATTCATCTTTTTCTCCAGACTTTTAGCTTGAGCTCAACTCAACTAACTTGGGCTTTTAGCCCGAGTTCAATTCAATTTGTAAATCTACAAGTTGAAACCAACAATAGCATGAAAACATTGAGAACGGGTAGGTCCTGCCTATCCGTTTTTATTAAAATCATGTTATAATAGAATAGAAATCAAAAATAAATAGGAGAAACAAACCTCATGGCACGCGAATTTTCACTTGAAAAAACTCGTAATATCGGTATCATGGCTCACGTCGATGCTGGTAAAACAACAACTACTGAGCGTATTCTTTACTACACTGGTAAAATCCACAAAATCGGTGAAACTCACGAAGGTGCGTCACAAATGGACTGGATGGAGCAAGAGCAAGAGCGTGGTATCACTATCACATCTGCTGCGACAACAGCTCAATGGAACAACCACCGCGTAAACATCATCGACACACCAGGACACGTGGACTTCACAATCGAAGTACAACGTTCTCTTCGTGTATTGGATGGTGCGGTTACCGTTCTTGACTCACAATCAGGTGTTGAGCCTCAAACTGAAACAGTTTGGCGTCAAGCAACTGAGTATGGAGTTCCACGTATCGTATTTGCCAACAAAATGGACAAAATCGGTGCTGACTTCCTTTACTCTGTAAGCACACTTCACGATCGTCTTCAAGCAAATGCACACCCAATCCAATTGCCAATCGGTTCTGAAGATGACTTCCGTGGTATCATCGACTTGATCAAGATGAAAGCTGAAATCTATACTAACGACCTTGGTACAGATATCCTTGAAGAAGACATCCCAGCTGAATACCTTGACCAAGCTCAAGAATACCGTGAAAAATTGATCGAAGCAGTTGCTGAAACTGACGAAGAATTGATGATGAAATACCTCGAAGGTGAAGAAATCACTAACGAAGAATTGAAAGCTGGTATCCGTAAAGCGACTATCAACGTTGAATTCTTCCCAGTATTGTGTGGTTCTGCCTTCAAGAACAAAGGTGTTCAATTGATGCTTGATGCGGTTATCGATTACCTTCCAAGCCCACTTGACATCCCAGCAATCAAGGGTATTAACCCAGATACAGACGAAGAAGAAACTCGTCCAGCATCTGACGAAGAGCCATTTGCAGCTCTTGCCTTCAAGATCATGACTGACCCATTTGTAGGTCGTTTGACATTCTTCCGTGTTTACTCTGGTGTTCTTCAATCAGGTTCATACGTATTGAACACTTCTAAAGGTAAACGTGAGCGTATCGGACGTATCCTTCAAATGCACGCTAACAGCCGTCAAGAAATTGACACTGTTTACTCAGGTGATATCGCTGCTGCCGTTGGTTTGAAAGATACTACAACTGGTGACTCATTGACAGATGAAAAAGCTAAAATCATCCTTGAGTCAATCAATGTTCCAGAACCAGTTATCCAATTGATGGTTGAGCCAAAATCTAAAGCTGACCAAGACAAGATGGGTATTGCCCTTCAAAAATTGGCTGAAGAAGATCCAACATTCCGCGTTGAAACAAACGTTGAAACTGGTGAAACAGTTATCTCTGGTATGGGTGAGCTTCACCTTGACGTCCTTGTTGACCGTATGCGTCGTGAGTTCAAAGTTGAAGCGAAACGTAGGTGCTCCTCAAGTATCTTACCGTGAAACATTCCGCGCTTCTACTCAAGCACGTGGATTCTTCAAACGTCAGTCTGGTGGTAAAGGTCAATTCGGTGATGTATGGATTGAATTTACTCCAAACGAAGAAGGTAAAGGATTCGAATTCGAAAACGCAATCGTCGGTGGTGTGGTTCCTCGTGAATTTATCCCAGCGGTTGAAAAAGGTTTGGTAGAATCTATGGCTAACGGTGTTCTTGCAGGTTACCCAATGGTTGACGTTAAAGCTAAACTTTACGATGGTTCATACCACGATGTCGACTCATCTGAAACTGCCTTCAAGATCGCGGCTTCACTTGCCCTTAAAGAAGCTGCTAAATCAGCACAACCAGCTATCCTTGAGCCAATGATGCTTGTAACAATCACTGTTCCAGAAGAAAACCTTGGTGATGTTATGGGTCACGTAACTGCTCGTCGTGGACGTGTAGATGGTATGGAAGCACACGGTAACAGCCAAATCGTTCGTGCTTACGTTCCACTTGCTGAAATGTTCGGTTACGCAACAGTTCTTCGTTCTGCATCTCAAGGACGTGGTACATTCATGATGGTATTTGACCACTACGAAGATGTACCTAAGTCAGTACAAGAAGAAATCATTAAGAAAAACAAAGGTGAAGACTAATCAGTCCTCACTCTAGAAGGAAGTCACTTAGTGGCTTCCTTTTTGGATAGTTCTGACAAATCTTATAGATTCTGAAAAACACACACTCAAAAAAATTTTCATATAAAAAGCTAGTTTAAGAAATTTGCGAAGGAAATTTACAACATAAGTGAAAAATAAATTGCTAAAGAATATAAATTACCTTTTTAAAAACTTATAAAAAAACAATAATAATATTCATAAATAAACGTTAAAATAGAAAATTCAGAAAATTTCTTCTTTTGTCTTGAAAAATTTTGAAAAAGTGGTATGATAGTAACAAGTTATTTTTAAGAGGAAAGAAAGGGGAACAATGGAGAAAATCAGTTTAGAATCTCCTAAGACGGGGTCGGACCTAGTTTTGGAAACACTTCGTGATTTAGGAATTGATACCATCTTTGGTTATCCTGGTGGTGCAGTCTTGCCTTTTTATGATGCGATATATAATTTTAAAGGCATTCGCCACATTCTAGGGCGCCATGAGCAAGGTTGTCTGCATGAAGCTGAAGGTTATGCCAAATCAACTGGAAAGTTGGGTGTTGCCGTCGTCACTAGCGGACCAGGAGCAACAAATGCCATTACAGGGATTGCAGATGCCATGAGCGATAGCGTTCCCCTTTTGGTCTTTACAGGTCAGGTGGCGCGAGCAGGTATTGGGAAGGATGCCTTTCAGGAGGCAGACATTGTGGGAATTACCATGCCAATCACTAAGTACAATTACCAAGTTCGTGAAACAGCTGATATTCCGCGTATCATTACGGAAGCTGTCCATATCGCAACTACAGGTCGCCCAGGGCCAGTCGTAATTGACCTACCTAAAGACGTATCTGCTTTAGAAACAGACTTCATCTATTCACCAGAAGTGAACCTACCAAGCTATCAACCAACTCTTGAGCCAAATGATATGCAAATCAAGAAAATCTTGAAGCAATTATCCAAGGCTAAAAAACCAGTCTTGCTAGCTGGTGGTGGAATTAGTTATGCTGAAGCCGCTGCGGAATTAAATGAATTTGCAGAACGCTATCAAATTCCAGTGGTAACCAGTCTTTTGGGACAAGGAACGATTGCGACGAGTCACCCACTCTTCCTTGGAATGGGAGGGATGCACGGGTCGTTCGCAGCAAATATTGCCATGACGGAAGCGGATTTTATGATTAGTATTGGTTGCCGTTTCGATGACCGCTTGACGGGGAATCCTAAGACTTTCGCTAAGAATGCTAAAGTTGCTCACATTGATATTGACCCAGCTGAGATTGGTAAGATTATCAGTGCAGATATTCCTGTAGTTGGAGATGCTAAGAAGGCCTTGCAAATGTTACTAGCAGAACCGACAGTTCATAACAATACTGAAAAATGGATTGAAAAAGTTACTAAAGACAAGAACCGCGTTCGTTCTTATGATAAGAAAGAGCGTGTGGTTCAACCGCAAGCTGTTATTGAACGAATTGGTGAATTGACGAATGGAGATGCCATTGTGGTCACAGACGTTGGTCAACACCAAATGTGGACAGCCCAGTATTATCCTTACCAAAATGAACGTCAGTTAGTGACTTCAGGTGGTTTGGGAACGATGGGATTCGGAATTCCGGCAGCAATCGGTGCCAAAATTGCTAACCCAGATAAGGAAGTAGTCTTGTTTGTTGGGGATGGTGGTTTCCAAATGACTAACCAGGAATTGGCTATTTTGAACATTTACAAGGTGCCAATCAAGGTGGTTATGCTGAACAACCACTCACTTGGAATGGTTCGCCAGTGGCAGGAATCCTTCTATGAAGGTAGAACATCTGAGTCGGTCTTTGATACCCTTCCAGATTTCCAATTGATGGCGCAAGCTTATGGCATTAAAAACTATAAGTTTGACAATCCTGAGACCTTGGCTCAAGACCTTGAAGTTATCACTGAGGATGTTCCTATGCTAATCGAGGTAGATATTTCTCGTAAGGAACAGGTGCTACCAATGGTACCAGCTGGTAAGAGTAATCATGAGATGTTGGGGGTGAAGTTCCATGCGTAGAATGTTAACAGCAAAACTACAAAATCGTTCAGGAGTCCTCAATCGCTTTTACAGGTGTCCTATCTCGTCGTCAGGTTAATATTGAAAGCATCTCTGTTGGAGCAACAGAAGATCCGAATGTATCGCGTATCACTATTATTATTGATGTAGCTTCTCATGATGAAGTGGAGCAAATCATCAAAGCAACTCAATCGTCAGATTGATGTGATTCGCATTCGTGATATTACAGACAAGCCTCATTTGGAGCGCGAGGTGATTTTGGTTAAGATGTCAGCGCCAGCTGAGAAGCGAGCTGAGATTCTAGCGATTATTCAACCTTTCCGTGCAACGGTGGTAGACGTAGCACCAAGCTCGATTACCATTCAGATGACAGGAAATGCTGAAAAGAGCGAAGCACTGTTGCGAGTCATTCGACCATACGGTATTCGCAATATCGCTCGTACAGGTGCAACTGGATTTACCCGCGATTAAAAATCCAACTTAAATTTGTTAAACTAGCCTAAAAGGCAATAAATAATAGAAAAGAGAGAAAAACTATGGCAGTTCAAATGGAATACGAAAAAGATGTTAAAGTAGCAGCACTTGACGGTAAAAAAATCGCCGTTATCGGTTATGGTTCACAAGGACATGCGCATGCTCAAAACTTGCGTGATTCAGGTCGTGATGTCATCATCGGTGTACGTCCAGGTAAATCTTTTGACAAAGCAAAAGAAGATGGATTTGACACTTACACAGTAGCAGAAGCAACTAAATTAGCTGACGTTATCATGATTTTGGCACCAGACGAAATCCAACAAGAATTGTACGAAGCAGAAATCGCTCCAAACTTGGAAGCTGGAAACGCAGTTGGATTTGCTCACGGTTTCAACATCCACTTTGAATTTATCAAAGTTCCTGCAGACGTAGATGTCTTCATGTGTGCTCCTAAAGGACCAGGACACTTGGTACGTCGTACTTACGAAGAAGGATTTGGTGTTCCAGCTCTTTATGCAGTATACCAAGATGCAACAGGAAATGCGAAAAACATTGCTATGGACTGGTGTAAAGGTGTTGGAGCTGCTCGTGTAGGTCTTCTTGAAACAACTTACAAAGAAGAAACTGAAGAAGATTTGTTTGGTGAACAAGCTGTGCTTTGTGGTGGTTTGACTGCCCTTATCGAAGCAGGTTTCGAAGTCTTGACAGAAGCAGGATACGCTCCAGAATTGGCTTACTTTGAAGTTCTTCACGAAATGAAATTGATCGTTGACTTGATCTATGAAGGTGGATTCAAGAAAATGCGTCAATCTATTTCAAACACAGCTGAGTACGGTGACTATGTATCAGGTCCACGTGTGATTACTGAGCAAGTTAAAGAAAACATGAAAGCTGTCTTGGCAGACATCCAAAATGGTAAATTTGCAAATGACTTTGTAAATGACTATAAAGCTGGACGTCCAAAATTGACTGCTTACCGTGAACAAGCAGCTAACCTTGAAATTGAAAAAGTTGGTGCAGAATTGCGTAAAGCAATGCCATTCGTTGGTAAAAACGACGATGATGCATTTAAAATCTATAACTAATTGATAGAAATTAAGGTGAAGGCGAGTTGGGGGACTAACTCGCTTTTATAATCAATTCATCTCTCTTTTTAAGAGGATGGATTGAGATAAGTATGAAATAGTCTAGGAGAAAATGATGTTAAGTTCAAAAGACATAATCAAGGCTCATAAGGTCTTGAATGGTGTGGTCGTTAATACACCGCTTGATTATGACCATTATTTATCGGAGAAGTATAGTGCTAAGATTTATTTGAAAAAAGAAAATGCCCAACGTGTTCGTTCTTTTAAAATCCGTGGTGCCTATTATGCCATTTCCCAGCTCAGCAAGGAAGAGCGTGAGCGTGGGGTAGTCTGCGCTTCTGCGGGAAATCATGCTCAGGGAGTTGCCTATACCTGTAATGAAATGAAAATTCCTGCAACTATCTTTATGCCAATTACTACTCCGCAACAAAAGATTGGTCAGGTTCGCTTTTTTGGTGGGGACTTCGTAACCATTAAGCTAGTTGGAGATACCTTTGATGCCTCAGCTAAAGCAGCTCAAGAATTTACAGTCTCTGAAAATCGTACCTTTATTGATCCCTTTGATGATGCTCATGTTCAAGCTGGTCAAGGGACAGTTGCTTATGAGATTTTAGAAGAAGCTCGAAAAGAATCGATTGATTTTGATGCTGTTTTGGTCCCTGTTGGTGGTGGCGGTCTCATTGCTGGGGTTTCTACCTACATCAAGGAAACAAGTCCAGAGATTGAGGTCATCGGAGTAGAGGCGAATGGAGCGCGTTCAATGAAGGCTGCCTTTGAAGCTGGTGGTCCAGTCAAACTCAAAGAAATTGACAAATTTGCGGATGGGATTGCTGTACAAAAGGTAGGTCAATTGACCTATGAGGCAACTCGTCAACATGTTCAAACTTTGGTAGGTGTCGATGAGGGATTGATTTCTGAAACCTTGATTGACCTCTACTCTAAGCAAGGGATTGTCGCAGAACCTGCTGGAGCGGCTAGTATCGCCTCTTTAGAAGTTTTAGCTGAATATATCAAGGGGAAACCATTTGTTGTATCATTTCTGGAGGAAATAATGATATCAACCGTATGCCAGAAATGGAAGAACGTGCCTTGATTTATGATGGGATCAAGCATTACTTTGTGGTCAATTTTCCACAGCGTCCAGGAGCATTGCGTGAATTTGTAAATGATATTCTGGGGCCAAATGATGATATCACACGTTTTGAGTATATCAAACGAGCTAGCAAGGGAACAGGACCGGTATTAATTGGGATCGCTTTGGCAGATAAGCATGATTATGCAGGATTGATTCGTCGAATGGAAGGTTTTGATCCAGCTTATATTAACTTAAATGGTAATGAAACGCTCTATAATATGCTTGTCTGAGGACTAATAAAAAAATATCATATTATTTGCACAACTGATGTATAGGTGTTATAATGAGGGTAAAGAAAGGGGGCGATTCCTATGGACTTAGGAAATCGATTACGCTATTTCTACTACAACTCATTATAGCACCTATTATTTTTGATTCTGTTTATATTAAGGCGACAGAATTACTTACTATATATAAGGAAATTTTTTGAAATCCCCAATTGTATATATCCCTAATTTGAACTTTCACTAAATATAATAGGAATTAGAAAAAATAATCAATGTTTGTGAGATGGTTGCTAGGTGAGTCGGCTGAAAAAACTCGTGAGATAAACAATAGTGCTAGACATGAAACGGCAAGTGCTGCTGTTTTCAAATGACTAGCTGGAAAGCGGGTATGTAATCAGAAGGTGCAAGATTGGACAAAGTAAGTAGTACCGGTTGTGAAATAAATAAGATATAGATAAGGATAGGAAAGGAACCAAAGAAGGAGAAAGAAAACGGAATGGTTTAGAGATAGTGTGGAGTGAAAGACTATCTTTAGTGGACTTGTTGATTTTAAAAGGAATATATAGAATGAAATAGTAAATCCTGTCTATCCTATTGAGAAACTGGTATTCAGTATACATGAATATTTTTACAAGTTTAAAGTTTAATAATGCAATTGTTTTTTAGGAGCGTACTAATGGGTTATAGTAAGCAAAAACCTATATATTATCGGCTTTAAAAAGGAAGTAAGAAGATTTTAGATCATTTATTTTATTGAATATATGTTTTTTTATTGACAAAAGACATAAAAACGTATAGAATAATATAACGTAAAGAAGAAAATAGGAGAAGAACATGGCTAAGTCAAACTTTGAAAAAGTAGAATCAGTTGTTGGCTGGGTTCGTGATAAGAAAATCACAGGCTACCGTATCTCTAAAGAAACGAATGCGCGTGAAATGTCTATCATTGCTCTAGCGCAGGGTCGTGCAAAAGTAAAAAATATTTCATTTGAAACAGCTCTAGGTTTAATTGATTTCTATGAAAAAAATCATGAAAAATTTGAAGATTAATCTTTGGATAATGGCGGATTCTTGAATAAGGTCTGCCTTTTCATTTTGATACTCAATGAAAATCAAAGAGCAAACTAGGAAGCTAGCCGTAGGCTGCTCAAAGCACTGCTTTGAGGTTGTAAATAAGACTGACAGAGTCAGTAACATATACCTACGGCAAGGCGAAGCTGACGTGGTTTGAAGAGATTTTCAAAGAGTATGAGACAGCAAAAAGACTGCACGATTGATGCAGCCTTTTCTTTTTATTTGAGATAGCGTTGAAGAAATTCTGTTGTACGATCTTCTTTAGGATTGGTGAAGAGGTCTTCTGGTTTGCCTTCTTCAGCGATTACACCCTTATCCATGAAGATAACACGGTGAGAGACATCACGGGCAAATTCCATTTCATGGGTTACGACAATCATAGTCAAGCCTTCCTGAGCCAGATCTTGCATGATTTTGAGGACCTCTCCAACCATTTCTGGATCGAGAGCTGATGTTGGTTCATCAAAGAGAATGGCGTCAGGATTCATTGAAAGGGCACGAGCGATGGCCACACGTTGTTTTTGACCACCTGAGAGTTGTTTCGGTTTTGCTTGCCAGTAGCGTTCTCCCATGCCGACCTTTTCCAGGTTTTCTTTAGCAATTTTTTCAGCTTCTGTACGTTCGCGTTTAAGGACAGTTGTCTGAGCGACGATTGTATTTTCAAGAACGTTGAGATTTTCAAAGAGGTTAAAGGATTGGAACACCATTCCCAACTTTTCACGGTATTGCGTGAGGTCGTAGCCTTTTTCGAGGACGTTTTGTCCATGATAAAGGATTTGTCCATCAGTTGGCGTTTCAAGTAGGTTAATAGAGCGTAGGAAGGTCGATTTTCCGCTTCCAGAGCTTCCGATGATAGAGATGACTTCTCCCTTGTGGACAGTGAGAGAAATGTCTTTTAGCACTTCGTTTTGTCCATAGGATTTTTTGAGGTGTTTAATTTCAAGGATTGCTTGTGTCATTATTTCAAATCCTCCGTTTGCATTTGGTTAGCACCTGTAGTATAGGAATCCATGTCCATGCGGCGTTCGATGAAGCGTAGGATACGTGTTACGGTGAAGGTGAGGACAAAGTAAATCACGGCGATGATTGTAAATGTCTGGAAGTATTGATAGGTTTGTGTTGCAACTGTATTTCCTGAGAAATAAAGTTCGACAACAGAGATAACGTTCAATACAGATGTATCTTTGATATTGATGACAAATTCATTACCAGTTGCTGGTAGGATATTGCGGACAACCTGAGGTAGGACAATCTTACGCATGGTTTGGTTATGAGTCATACCAAGAGCAGTCGCAGCTTCAAATTGTCCCTTGTCAACTGCCAGGATACCACCACGAACAATTTCAGTCATGTAGGCACCGGTGTTGATCGAAACGATGAAGATAGCAGCTAGTGTACGGTCAAGGTTGATACCGAAAGCTTGGGCAGTTCCATAGTAGATAACCATCGATTGAACGATCATTGGAGTACCACGGAAAATTTCAATGTAGACATTGAGGATCCAGCCGACTAGTTTTTGTAGGCCATAAATGGCTTTGTTCTCAGAGAGAGGAGCAGTACGGAAGACACCAATGGCAAGGCCGATAATGAGACCTATGATGGTTCCGACGATAGAGATTAAAAGAGTGATACCAGCACCACGCAAGAGTTGTTGCCAGTTTTCAGAAAGAATTTTAGCGACTTGGCTAAAGAAATTACTGCTAGTCTCTTCAGTTGTTGTAGCTTCGGCAGGTTGTTCCTTGATCATACGATCCATCAAGGCAACTTGGTCATCTTTGAAATAGTTTCAATGCTGGCATTGATTTGGCTAATACGGTTGTCATCTTTACGAAGTCCAATGGCGATAGCTGTATCTTCTTCCCCCGTTTTGAAACCTGGTTCTACTTGAACCATCTTGAACTTAGAGTTAGCAGCTTCAGCAGTCAGAGCTTCTGGGCGTTCAGAAACATAAGCATCAATGACACCAGCCTCAAGAGCTTGGCGCATTTGAGCGAAGTCTCCCATGGCAGTTTCTTTTTTAGCACCTGTGATTTGTGCAATCAAGTCATAAAGATAGACACCTTGTTGAGAAGTGATTTTTGCACCATTAAAGTCATCTAAAGACTTGGCATTTGCATAAGTAGAATCTTTTTTGACAAGCAAAACTGGTTCGCTAGTGTAATAACTGCTTGAAAAGGCAATTTCTTGTTTACGCTCGGCAGTTGGACTCATACCTGCGATAATCATGTCAATCTTACCAGAAGTAAGGGCAGGGACTAGACCTTCCCACTTGGTTTTAACAACCAAAGGTTCTTTACCCAAGTTCTTAGCGATTTTCTTGGCGATTTGAACATCGTATCCATTGGCATACTGGTTGGTTCCATCGATTTTGACAGCTCCATTGCTATCATCGTCCTGGGTCCAGTTAAAGGGGGCATATGCTGCTTCCATACCGATGCGTAAATATTCATCGGCTTGAGCAACATTGACAAGTCCCAGCATCAGTAAGAGACTTGTGAAAATAGATAAGTATATTTTTTTCATGATTTCTCCTATTTCTAATCTATTAAAAAATAACTGTCTCCTATTTTATCGAAAAAAACTCTATTTTTCAATATAGGTAAGCCCTTACTTATGAAAAAATGATATAATGATAGCAAAGATAAAAAGGGGGCTTAGTTGATGAAAAAAACTTTTTTCTTACTAGTGTTAGGCTTGTTTTGCCTTTTGCCATTCTCTGTTTTTGCCATTGATTTCAAGATAAACTCTTATCAAGGGGATTTGTATATTCATGCAGACAATACGGTAGAATTTAGACAAAAGATAGTTTATCAGTTTGAGGAGGACTTTAAGGGCCAAATCGTGGGACTTGGACGTGCTGGCAAGATGCCTAGTGGATTTGACATTGATCCTCATCCAAAGGTTCAGGCTGCGAAAAATGGTGCTGAACTAGCAGACGTTACTAGCGAAGTGACAGAAGGAGCAGATGGTTATACTGTTAAAGTTTATAATCCAGGTCAGGAAGGCGACATAGTTGAAGTTGACCTCACATGGAATTTAAAAAATTTGCTTTTTCTATATGATGACATTGCTGAATTAAATTGGCAACCTTTAACAGATAGTTCAGGGGCTATTGGAAAGTTTGAATTTCATGTAAGGGGAGACAAGGGGGCTGAAAAACTCTTTTTCCATACAGGGAAACTTTTTAGAGAGGGAACGATTGAAAAGAGTAACCTTGATTATACTATTCGTTTGGACAATCTTCCGGCTAAGCGTGGAGTTGAATTGCATGCCTACTGGCCTCGGACTGATTTTGCTAGTGCTGGGGATCAGGGCTTGAAAGGGAATCGTTTAGAAGAGTTTAATAAGATAGAAGATTCGATTGTTAAAGAAAAAGAGCAAAGTAAACAACTCGTTACTTGGGTCTTTCCTTCGATACTTTCCATCTCCTTGTTATTGAGTGTCTGCTTTTATTTTATTTATAGAAGAAAGACCACTTCTTCAGTTAAATATGCCAAAAATCATCGTCTCTATGAACCACCAATGGAATTAGAGCCTATGGTTTTATCGGAGGCTGTCTACTCAACCTCCTTGGAGGAAGTGAGTCCTCTAACCAAAGGAGCAGGTAAATTCACCTTTGACCAACTTGTTCAAGCTACCTTGTTAGATGTGATTGACCGTGGGAATGTCTCTATCATTTCAGAAGGAGATGCAGTTGGTTTGAGGCTAGTAAAAGAAGAGGGTTTGTCAAGCTTTGAGAAAGACTGTCTAAATCTGGCTTTTTCAGGCAAAAAAGAAACAGCTCTTTCCAATTTGTTTGCAGATTACAAGGTATCTGAAAGTCTTTATCGCGGAGCCAAAGCTGCTGATGAAAAACGGATTCAAGCAAGAGGGCTTCAGCTCAAATCTTCTTTCGAAGAAGTATTGAAAGAGATGCAAGAAGGAGTGCGAAATCGAGTTTCCTTCTGGGGACTCCCAGATTACTATCGACCTTTAACTGGTGGGGAAAAGGCCTTGCAAGTGGGGATGGGACTTTCTACGATCCTACCATTATTTATCGGATTTGGTCTGTTCTTGTACAGTTTGGACGTTTATGGCTATCTTTATATCCCCTTGGCAATACTTGGTTTTCTAGGTTTGGTTATGGCTGTTTTCTATTATTGGAAGCTTCGACTAGATAATCGTGATGGCGTTCTAAATGAAGCAGGGGCAGAAGTCTACTATCTCTGGACCAGTTTTGAAAATATGTTGCGGGAGATTGCACGATTGGAGCAGGCTGAGCTGGAAAGTATTGTGGTCTGGAATCGCCTCTTGGTCTATGCGACCTTATTTGGCTATGCGGACAAGGTCAGTCATTTGATGAAGGTTCATCACATCCAAGTAGAAAATCCAGATATCAATCTCTATGTAGCTTATGGCTGGCATAGTATGTTTTATCATTCAACAGCACAAATGAGCCATTATGCTAGTGTCGCAAATTCAGCAAGCACCTATTCCGTATCTTCTGGAAGTGGAAGTTCTGGGGGTGGCTTCTCTGGAGGAGGCGGCGGTGGCAGTATAGGCGCCTTTTAAAGAGAGCTATCACAGGCTGAAAAAATATGCTATAATGGAAGATAGAAAAAAGGAGTAATCTATGTATCTTATTGAAATTTTAAAATCTATCTTCTTCGGGATTGTTGAAGGAATTACAGAATGGTTGCCGATTTCTAGTACAGGTCACTTGATTTTAGCAGAGGAATTTATCCAATACCAAAATCAAAACGAAGCCTTTATTTCCATGTTTAATGTCGTGATTCAGCTTGGTGCGATTTTGGCGGTCATGGTAATCTACTTTAACAAGCTCAATCCTTTCAAACCGACTAAGGACAAGCAGGAAGTTCGTAAGACTTGGAGACTATGGCTGAAGGTCTTGATTGCAACTTTGCCTTTACTTGCCGTCTTTAAATTTGATGATTGGTTTGATACCCACTTCCATAACATGGTTTCTGTTGCTCTTATGTTGATTATCTATGGGATTGCCTTTATCTATTTGGAAAAGCGCAATAAAGCGCGTGCTATCGAGCCAAGTGTGACAGAGTTGGACAAGCTTCCTTATACGACAGCTTTCTATATCGGTCTTTTCCAAGTTCTTGCGCTTTTACCAGGGACTAGCCGTTCAGGTGCAACGATTGTCGGTGGTTTGTTAAATGGAACCAGTCGTTCAGTTGTAACGGAATTTACCTTCTATCTTGGAATTCCAGTTATGTTTGGAGCTAGCGCCTTAAAGATTTTCAAATTTGTAAAAGCAGGACAACTCTTGGACTTCGGGCAATTGTTCTTGCTCTTGGTTGCCATGGGAGTCGCTTTTGCAGTCAGCATGGTCGCTATTCGCTTCTTGACCAGTTATGTGAAAAAACACGACTTTACCCTTTTTGGTAAATACCGTATCGTGCTTGGTAGTATCTTGTTGCTTTATAGCTTTGTCCGTTTATTTGTATAAGAAAAACCTTGAAGGGGCAGCTCTTCAAGGTTTTATACTCTTCGAAAATCAAATTCAAACCGCGTCAGCTTCGCCTTGCCGTACTCAAGTACAGCCTACGGCTAGCTTCCTAGTTTGCTCTTTGATTTCATTGAGTATTAAAATCCAGTCACGGTAATCCCCAACAGGCGGACACCTCTTTCTTTCTCGCTTAATTCTTCATAGAGTTGCAGGGCTATTTGGCTTATCTGACTAGCATCCTGTGTTTTTTGAGTCAGACTTATTCGTTTAGTAAGAGTTGAAAAGTCCTCGTAGCGGATTTTCAAAATGACAATTTTTCCAGCTTTTTCTTGTTGACTGAGATTGAGAGCGACTCTTTCTGATAGGAGAGTCAGCTCTTTTTTGATATCTTCCTCGGCACGGAGAATCTTTCCATAGGTTTTCTCTTTCCCGATTGATTTACGGATACGATTGGATTTGACTGGGGAATTGTGGATACCACGAGCCTTTCGATACAGGTCATAGCCCAGTCTGCCAAAACGGTCTATTAGGGCCACTTCAGGAACTTCAAGTAGATCAGCTCCAGTAAAAACACCCATTTGATGCAGTCGTTCCACCGTCTTTTTTCCTACTCCATGAAACTTGGAAATATCCATTTGTTTGAGAAAATCCTCAGCTTGGTCAGGTAGAATCACTGTCAAACCATGTGGTTTTTGATAATCGCTAGCCATTTTAGCTAAGAACTTGTTGTAGGAAACACCGGCAGAAGCAGTTAGATGAAGTTCTTGCCAGATATCTTCTTGAATGAGGCGAGCGATTTTGACAGCTGACTTAATCCCCAGTTTATTTTCTGTTACATCCAAATAGGCTTCGTCAATGCTCATGGGTTCAATCAAATCTGTATAGCGCTTAAAAATAGCGCGAATCTGGAATCCCACAGACTTATATTTCTCATAATTTCCTGAGATAAAGACGGCCTGGGGGCAACGCTCATAAGCTTCCTTGGAACTCATGGCAGAATGGACACCAAAAGCTCGTGCCTCATAGCTACAGGTCGAAACGACTCCCCGTCCACCTGTTTGTCGAGGGTCGCTTCCTATGATGACAGGTTTTCCTCTGAGTTTAGGATTATCCCTGATTTCCACCGCAGCAAAAAAGGCATCCATGTCAATATGGATGATTTTTCTTGATAAATCATTCAATAAGGGAAAAATCAACATGTATAGTTCCTTTTTACTGCTTATTTTCTTTTATTATACCCTTTTTTCTGAAAAAAAGAAAAAAGGACTTTATTTTTTCAAAAATATAATACAGTTCGGGACAAAATATAGACTGTTTTAGAAAAGAAAGTGTAAAAATAGGGATTTATTACTTGTTGAAAACGATTACTGTATGGTATACTTGTCTCATGAATGTAACAGATGGCTGTTACTAGAAAGAAAAAAGAGGACATTAACATGGTTGTTAAGACAGTTGTTGAAGCACAAGATATTTTTGACAAAGCTTGGGAAGGCTTCAAAGGCGTAGATTGGAAAGAAAAAGCAAGTGTATCACGCTTCGTACAAGCTAACTACACACCTTATGATGGAGATGAAAGCTTCCTTGCTGGACCAACAGAACGTTCACTTCACATCAAAAAAATTGTAGAAGAAACTAAGGCTCACTACGAAGAAACTCGTTTCCCAATGGACACTCGTCCTACATCTATCGCTGATATCCCAGCAGGATTTATCGATAAAGAAAACGAAGTTATCTTCGGTATCCAAAACGATGAACTCTTCAAATTGAACTTCATGCCAAAAGGTGGTATCCGTATGGCTGAAACTACTTTGAAAGAAAATGGATACGAACCAGATCCAGCTGTTCATGAAATCTTCACTAAATACGTAACAACAGTTAACGACGGTATCTTCCGTGCTTATACTTCAAACATCCGTCGCGCTCGTCACGCTCACACTGTAACTGGTCTTCCAGATGCATACTCACGCGGACGTATCATCGGTGTTTACGCACGTCTTGCTCTTTACGGTGCAGACTACTTGATGCAAGAAAAAGTAAACGACTGGAACGCAATCGAAGAAATCGATGAAGAAACAATCCGTCTTCGTGAAGAAATCAACCTTCAATACCAAGCATTGCAACAAGTTGTTCGCTTAGGTGACCTTTATGGGGTTGATGTTCGCAAACCAGCGATGAACGTTAAAGAAGCAATCCAATGGGTTAACATCGCTTTCATGTCTGTCTGCCGTGTTATCAACGGTGCTGCTACATCTCTAGGACGTGTACCAATCGTTTTGGACATCTTTGCAGAACGTGACCTTGCTCGTGGTACATTTACTGAATCAGAAATCCAAGAATTCGTTGATGATTTCGTTATGAAACTTCGTACAGTTAAATTTGCTCGTACAAAAGCTTATGATCAATTGTACTCAGGTGACCCAACTTTCATTACAACATCTATGGCTGGTATGGGTAACGACGGTCGTCACCGTGTTACTAAGATGGACTACCGTTTCTTGAACACTCTTGACAATATCGGTAACTCTCCAGAACCAAACTTGACAGTTCTTTGGACTGACAAATTGCCATACAACTTCCGTCGCTACTGTATGCACATGAGCCACAAACACTCTTCTATCCAATACGAAGGTGTAACAACAATGGCTAAAGACGGATATGGTGAAATGAGCTGTATCTCATGCTGTGTGTCTCCACTTGACCCAGAAAATGAAGAACAACGCCACAACATCCAGTACTTCGGTGCTCGTGTAAACGTATTGAAAGCTCTTCTTACTGGTTTGAACGGTGGTTACGACGATGTTCACAAAGACTACAAAGTATTTGACATCGAACCAATCCGTGACGAAGTTCTTGAATTTGAATCAGTTAAAGAAAACTTTGAAAAATCTCTTGACTGGTTGACTGATACTTACGTAGATGCTTTGAATATCATCCACTACATGACTGATAAGTACAACTACGAAGCTGTTCAAATGGCCTTCTTGCCAACTAAACAACGTGCAAACATGGGATTCGGTATCTGTGGATTTGCTAACACTGTTGATACATTGTCAGCTATCAAATACGCTACAGTTAAACCAATCCGTGACGAAAATGGCTACATCTACGATTACGAAACAATCGGTGAATACCCACGTTGGGGTGAAGATGATCCACGTTCAAACGAATTGGCAGAATGGTTGATCGAAGCTTACACAACTCGTCTACGTAGCCACAAACTTTACAAAGACGCAGAAGCTACTGTATCACTTTTGACAATCACATCTAACGTTGCTTACTCTAAACAAACTGGTAACTCACCAGTCCACAAAGGTGTATACCTCAACGAAGATGGTTCTGTGAACTTGTCTAAACTTGAATTCTTCTCACCAGGTGCTAACCCATCTAACAAAGCTAAAGGTGGATGGTTGCAAAACTTGAACTCACTTGCTAGCCTTGACTTTGGTTATGCAGCTGATGGTATCTCATTGACTACACAGGTTTCTCCACGTGCTCTTGGTAAGACTCGTGATGAACAAGTTGATAACTTGGTAACAATCCTTGATGGTTACTTTGAAAACGGTGGACAACACGTTAACTTGAACGTTATGGACTTGAACGATGTTTACGAAAAGATCATGTCAGGTGAAGACGTTATCGTACGTATCTCTGGATACTGTGTAAACACTAAATACCTCACTCCAGAACAAAAAACTGAATTGACACAACGTGTCTTCCACGAAGTTCTTTCAATGGATGATGCCTTGAGCTAATCAAGTTCTTGAATAATGAAATAAGTAACCCTCGGTCAGTCGACTGAGGGTTGTTTTTGGCTTCTTCAATACTTTAATACTCTTCGAAAATCTCTTCAAATCACGTCAGCTTCGCCTTGCCGTACTCAAGTACTTTCTGTAGCTTGCTTCCTAGTTTGCTTTTTGATTTTCATTGAGTAATAAGTCAGGAACTGAAATATCTGACCGGGATTCAAAGATACTTGTTGAGTTGCGGAAGTAGTCCGAAAAAACCACACTTTGTAAGGACACAAGGTGTGGTTGTATTTTATCTCTTAGACCAAGTTCTCTTCATAAAGAGAAGTAGGATTGGGTAAATCTCCAAGCGGCCTGCAATCATTGCAAAGGAGAGGAGAATTTTTGAGATAGGACTAAAGATTGAGAAACTAGATGTCGTTCCTAGAATAGGCCCGATATTATTGAAACAGCTGAAGACAGCGCTGGTCACAACTAGAAAATCATTGCTATCTAAGCTGACAATAAAGATAAGTGCTAGTAAAATCATAGAATAGATGACAAAGTACTTGAGAATCTTATGCTGGGTATCTTTGTCAATTACCGTTTTATTCACATGGAGGGTCAAAACACGGTGGGGCGATAGGATTGACAAAATTTGATTTTTAGCAATTTTTGAAAGGATAAGGCCTCGAATAACCTTGAGTCCACCTGCGGTTGAACCAGCAGAACCACCGATTCCCATGAGGAAGAGAAGGATAAACTGGGAGAAGAGGGGCCAGTTGGTAATATCCCCGTAACCAAAAACCAGTTGTTGTAATGATATTGGAAACCTGGAAGAAGGCCATTTCAAAACTCTTTGAAAAATCCCTGGGTAGAGATAGAGGGTATTAAGGCTGATCAAGCCTGTAGAAATCATTACGATGAATAAGTAAGCCCGAAGTTCTTCATCTCCAAAGAAGGCCTTGACGCGACGGAGCATGAGGTAGTAGTAGAGGTTGAAATTTACCCCAAAAACCAGAACTCCGATACTAACCAGATAGGTAATCAGTGAGCTACCATAGTGGGCAATTCCGTCGTTATAGACGGTAAATCCTCCTGTACCCGCTGTTCCCATGGCAATGACAAAACTATCAAATAGGGGCATGCCAGCTAGGTAATAGATGATGACAAAGAGGGAAAAGAGAGCTAGATAAAGGAGATAGAGAATCTGGGCAGTATTTTTTAGCTTGGATACTACTTTACCGAAAACAGGGCCAGGAACCTCAGCCTTCATCACCTCTAGGTGGCTATTTTTGGCGTTATCCATGATAGCAAGTGCAAAAACAAGCACTCCCATCCCTCCAATCAAGTGGGTAAAACTTCGCCAGAAGAGGAGGGAACGACTGAGAACCGAAACGTCGTTCAGAATAGTTGCCCCAGTAGTTGTAAAGCCAGAACTAATCTCAAAAAAGGCATCGATAACGCTGGGAATTTGCCCAGCAAAGACAAAGGGGAGACCGCCAAAGAAAGACCAAAGAATCCAACAGAGGGCAACGATCAAGATTCCTTCCTTGGCATAAATCCGCTGATTTTTTGGCTTTTGTAAAATTCCTGAACCACCTAGTAATACGAGAAGCCCAATCGTTGTAAAGAGGGATGTAAAGACTTGGCTCGATTCGTGGTAATAGACAGCTACAGTTACAGGAACCAAGAGGAGAACAGCTTCAATCAAAAGTAACTTTGAAAGGAGGTAGCGAATCATACTTTTATTCATTTCTTACCTCGCGATCAAGTCATAAATCTTGGTGATGTTTGGCAACAAAGTTGTTACTAGGAGCTTGTCTCCAACTTCCAGCATATCCTCCCCAGTTGGGAAAATAGTCTTGCCCTTTCGAATGATAGCTGCAATAAGAACCCCTTTTTTCAATTTCAGTTGAGAAAGAGGTTTGGAAGTCATTTTATTGGCTTCCTTGATATGGAATTGCAGGGTCTCGATTTGGCCATTGGCTAGATGGTGCATGGCTTGAAGGTCTGAATACTGGGCATTAACCCGACCACGAATAAAGTGCATGATTGTATCTACAGCGATGCTTTTAGGTGTGATGATACTTGAAAAATCAGGCGCATTGATAATCTCGAGGAGACTGGTACGATTGACCTTGGTGATATTTTTTTGTACACCTACCCTGTCAAGGAACATAGAAGTAATCAGATTTTCCTCATCGACTCCTGTTAGAGTCGCAACGGCATCATAGTTTTGAGCACTTTCTTCCAGCAGGATATCTTTTGCGGTACCATCTCCTTGAACGATGTAGAGATTTGGGAATTTCTCGCTAAAGAAGCTGGCGATTTCAGGATTGATTTCAATAACCTTGGTATCGATACGACTGTCTTTGAGGATACCTAGTAGATAATAGGCAATTCTACCAGCTCCAACAATAAGAAGGCTCTTCACGGCACGAGATTTAAAATAATTATGGAAGAGCATCATATCAACACGGTTACCAGTGACAAAGATTCTATCTTTATCCTGTATGGTCATGTCACCACTTGGGATGATAATTTGATGATCCCTTTCTATCGCACAGACAATGACATTGCCAAATTTTTTCCGAAAATCAGAAATGGGCATTTGGCAAAGACCACTGGAGGATTTAACAGTGAATTCCATCAAGCTGACCCGTCCACCAAAGAAACGTTCGACAGACAGGGCATTTGGGAAGTCAATAATATTGGCAATGGCGCGAGCAGCCAAGAGCTCAGGGGTTGACGATAAGAGAAAAACCGAGAATATTCTTTTTCTTTGAAATAAGAGTTAGAGTACTCAGGGATTGCGCACCCGAACGATGGTTTCTTTAGCTCCCATTTTTCTTAGCGAGAACAGCTGCAATCATGTTTACTTCATCGTATTCAGTCAGGGCGATAAAGATATCACAATCCTGGACACTGGCTTGCTCAAGGATGGTAAAATCGGCCCCGTTACCAAGGATACCCATGATATCAAAGCGATTAACAATATGATTGAGAACAGCTTCGTCTTGCTCAATCAGCAAAAACATCGTGCTTTTCTGCAACCAAGGAGCGACAGAGGGCAGAAACCAACTTTTCCCCCTCCGACAAGGATAATTTTCATATTAAAACCTACTTTTTCATGATGTAACTATCATACCCTTTTTCAAGAAAAAATGCACCTACTAGCTAATAACAAGAGCTTTTAGTAGGAAATTTGCTATAAGGTAAAACTATACCCTAAGCAATTAAAATAGCTATTAGCGACTTTCTCTGAAATATGGTATGATAAAGAATATACAAGGAGATAAAATGAATAATAATTTACTGGTATTACAATCAGACTTTGGTCTGGTTGATGGTGCGGTATCGGCTATGATTGGAGTGGCTTTAGAAGAATCTCCAACCTTAAAAATTCATCATTTGACGCACGATATCACGCCTTATAATATTTTTGAGGGGAGCTACCGCCTTTTTCAGACGGTGGATTACTGGCCTGAGGGAACGACTTTTGTATCGGTTGTCGATCCAGGTGTCGGCTCGAAACGTAAGAGTGTGGTTGCCAAGACTGCAAAAAATCAATACATTGTCACACCAGACAATGGGACTCTTTCCTTTATCAAAAAACACGTTGGTATTGTAGCCATTCGTGAAATTTCTGAGGTAGCTAATAGACGTCAAAACACAGAGCATTCTTACACTTTCCACGGTCGTGATGTCTATGCCTATACTGGTGCTAAACTAGCCAGTGGTCACATTACTTTTGAGGAAGTGGGACCAGAGCTCAGTGTGGATCAGATTGTGGAGCTTCCAGTTGTAGAGACTATCATAGAAGATCATTTGGTGAAGGGAGCTATTGATATTCTGGATGTGCGTTTCGGTTCGCTTTGGACCTCTATCACACGGGAAGAATTTTACAAGCTAGAACCAGCATTCGGTGATCGTTTTGAAGTGACTATCTATCATGCAGATATGCTGGTCTATCAAAATCAGGTTGTCTATGGAAAATCATTTGCTGATGTGAGAATTGGGCAACCAATCCTTTACATCAACTCTCTCTATCGTTTAGGTTTGGCTATCAACCAAGGTTCCTTTGCCAAGGCCTATAATGTGGGTGTCGGTTCATCTTGGACCATTGAAATAAAGAAAATAGAAGGATAAAATAGGAGAATAAATAGTATGGAAATCAAATTTACAATCAAACAAGTTGTTGCTGTCGGAATTGGCGCTGCCCTCTTTGTCGTTATCGGGATGATTAACATTCCGACCCCTGTTCCAAATACAAGCATCCAGCTTCAGTATGCGGTACAAGCGCTACTTTCTATTATTTTTGGACCGATTATCGGTTTGCTTGTCGGGTTGATTGGTCATGCAATCAAGGACTCTCTTGCTGGTTACGGTCTGTGGTGGACTTGGATCATCGCTAGCGGGCTCTTTGGTCTAGCTGTGGGACTATTTAGAAAGTACGTTCGCGTGAGAAATGGTGTTTTTGAATGGAAGGATATTGTCATTTTTAACCTCATTCAACTACTTGCAAATGCTCTTGTTTGGGGTGTCTTGGCACCACTTGGAGATGTTGTGATTTATCAAGAAGCAGCAGAAAAAGTATTTGCACAAGGGATTGTTGCGGGAATTGCTAATGGTGTATCTGTAGCTATTGCAGGAACTCTTCTCTTGCTTGCCTATGCAGGAACCCAAACTCGTGCAGGAAGTTTGAAAAAGGACTAAATTGATAGAAGAGGCTGGTAAACCGGTCTTTTTCACTGTTTATAGACTAGTCAGGCCACCAAGCTAAGATAGGACTCTTGTTGGCGCTAAGATTTTAAGAGAAGAGACTGCAAGAAGGGTTCGATTTATGATAAAATAGAAGTCTAATACTCTGCGAAAATCTCTTCAAACCGCGTCAGTTCTATCTGTAACCTCAAAACAATGTTTTGAGCAATCTACGGCTAGCTTCCTGGTTTGCTCTTTGATTTTCATTGAGTAGAAGAAGCGAATGAAGAGAGTAAGATGAAAGAAGCTATAATTGAGTGGAAGGATTTCTCTTTCCAGTATGAAACGCAACAAGAACCGACCTTGCAAGGGGTGGACTTGACCATTTACAAGGGAGAGAAAGTCTTAATTGTTGGACCATCTGGGTCAGGCAAGTCTACCTTGGGTCAGTGTTTGAATGGGATTATTCCCAATATTTACAAGGGTCAGATGCCTGGAGAATTTTTGATAAAGGGGCAAGCAGCCTTTGATATGAGCATCTACGATAAATCTCATCTGGTTAGCACAGTTTTGCAGGATACAGATGGGCAGTTTATCGGTCTGTCCGTGGCAGAGGATTTGGCTTTTGCTCTGGAAAATGATGTGACAGCTCTAGAAGAGATGAAAAATCGTGTTCATAAATGGGCTGAAAAGCTGGACCTTCTCCCTTTACTAGCTCAGCGTCCCCAGGATTTGTCAGGTGGACAAAAGCAACGGGTCAGTCTGGCTGGTGTCTTGATTGATGAAAGTCCGATTCTCTTGTTTGATGAGCCACTCGCCAATCTTGATCCCAAGTCAGGTCAGGATATTATCGAATTGATTGACCAGATTCATAAGGAAGAGGGGACGACGACTCTTATTATCGAGCACCGTTTGGAGGATGTTCTGCATCGCCCTGTGGATCGGATTGTCTTGATAAACGATGGTCGTATCCTCTTTAATGGTGGACCTGATCAGTTACTGGCGACTGATTTATTGACACAAAATGGCATTAGAGAACCTCTTTATCTCACCACTCTCCGTCAATTGGGTGTGGATTTAAAGAAAGAAGAACAATTAGCAGATCTGGATAACTTGTCTATCTCAAAAGGTCAGGTTCAGTTGCAGAATGAACTGACAAAAGAAACCCCAGATTTGCAGTCACTCTTTAGACTAGAGGACGTGTCGTTTTCTTATGATGATAGACCGATTTTAAAATCCCTACATTTGGATATTAAAAAGGGTGAAAAGGTTGCTATTGTCGGGAAAAATGGAGCAGGGAAATCAACCCTAGCCAAGGCCTTAAGTAGCTTTATTCAGACGGAAGGCCGCTACCTTTGGGAAGGCCAGGATATAAAAGGAGACTCTGTTGCAGAGCGGGCGGAACGAGTAGGCTATGTGTTGCAAAATCCTAATCAAATGATTTCAACCAATATGATTTTTGATGAGGTGGCTCTGGGACTTCGTTTGCGAGGTGTGGACGAGCAGGAAATTGAAACGAGAGTCTATGAAACTTTGAAAATCTGTGGTCTCTATGAATTCCGTAATTGGCCTATTTCTGCCCTGTCATTTGGTCAGAAAAAACGTGTCACTATTGCATCGATTTTGGTCTTAGGAGCTGAAATTATCCTCTTAGATGAACCAACAGCGGGTCAAGACCAGAAGAACTATACTGAGATTATGAAATTTCTCGAAGAATTGCATCAAAAAGGTCATACCATTGTTATGATTACTCATGATATGCAATTGATGCTGGATTATTCAGACCGGGCCCTCGTCATGGTGGATGGAGAGCTGATTGCAGATACTGATCCAGCCAGTCTTTTGAGCAATCCTGAGCTGTTAGTAAAAGCCAATCTAAAAGAGACCTCTATCTTTAACTTGGCCAAGAAACTAGATGTGGATCCACTTGCTTTAACGGCATTTTACAAAGAAAGGAGAGAAGGATGCAAGCTAAATTAATTGGTTACCAGCATAGAGATACTGTGATTCATCGCTTGTCAGGAGCTGGAAAACTTCTCTTTTTCATCCTTGTGTCATTGGCGGCCATGATTAGCTATGATACCAGACTGCTTGTTCTGATTGCCATCTTTTCGGTCTTTCTCCTCTATTTGTCAGAAATCCGTTTTAAAGATGTTTCCTTTGTAGCAGTTTGCGACGGTATTTGCCGTTTTAAACGTTTTGATGGTCTATCTCTTTTCTCCCGAGTATGGGGTTGGACTTTACGGAGAGAGAAGTGTGATTTGGCAGGGAATCGGTGCCTACACTCTGACCAGTCAAGAGCTCTTTTATCTGCTAAATTTGGCTATTAAGTACCTTTGCACCATTCCTCTGGCTATTATCTTTTTGATGACAACTCATCCTAGTCAGTTTGCATCCAGTTTAAATCAAATTGGTGTGCCCTATAAGATTGCCTATTCAGTCAGCCTGACTTTGCGCTATATTCCAGATTTGCAGGAAGAATTCTTTACCATCAAGATGTCTCAGGAAGCGCGTGGGATGGAATTATCCAAGAAAGCTTCTCTCATGCAACGAATCAAAGGCAATCTACGCATTATTACTCCCTTGATTTTTAGCTCGCTAGAACGCATTGATACCATCGCGACCGCCATGGAGCTTCGCCGCTTTGGAAAAGAGAAAGAACGTACTTGGTATAGTTACCAGGCCTTGAAAAAAGGAGACTATCTTACCTTGCTCTTGGCAGCCTTGTTTTTAGTAGCTAGTTTACTACTTATCTTGCAGAATCAGGGACGATTTTACAACCCTTGGAAATAGCTTGAAAAAATTGAAAAAATCAAGTCGTTTCTATTGACAATGATTCTGAAAGTGTTATACTAAGAAAGTAGTTTCGCTGATTTACTTCAAACCTGTTGTGAGGTAAGTTAACGATGCCTTAACCACGCTGTTTGCTGAGCTTGACTCCGGGCAGTGTGGCTATTTTTTTGCAATGGTAAAAGGAAGCAAGTCATGACAAATCACATTGTATTATTTGAACCACAAATTCCACAAAATACAGGCAATATCGCGCGTACTTGCGCTGCGACCAATTCTCCCCCTCCATATCATCAAGCCAATGGGCTTTCCTATTGATGACCGCAAGATGAAGCGAGCTGGATTGGATTATTGGGATAAAGCTAGAGATTTATTTTTACGAGAGTTTGGAGGATTTCATGTCTCAGATGAAGGGTAAACTCTATCTGATCTCAAAATTTGCTGAGAAAGTGTATTCTGATGTGGATTTATCGACTGATGAAGACCATTATTTTCTCTTTGGACGTGAAGACAAGGGCTTGCCGGAGGACTTTATGCGAGAACATCCTGAGAAAGCTCTCCGTATTCCCATGAATGATGAACATGTCCGCAGTCTCAATGTGTCTAATACCGTCTGCATGATTGTCTATGAGGCTCTTCGCCAGCAGAACTTTGCAGGTCTTGAGCTTGTTCATACCTATGAAGTGGATAAATTGAAATAAAAAATGAAAATGAAAATGAACAAAATGCTTGCGCTTGCAAGCGTTTTTTGTTATGATAAAAGAGTCTTCAGGGCAGGGTGAAATTCCCGACCGGCGGTAAATTTGACTAGTTATTTTAGCTTTCTCGTCGTTGTCTTGTCTCGATATACTTTAAGTATTATCTTCGACTGCGACGCCTAGATAAATCTAAAATATCTTAGCCAAATAAGTCCGCGAGCGCAAGCTGATGTGGTGCGATTCCACAACCGACAGTATAGTCTGGATGGGAGAAGACGAAAGAATAGCTTTGTCTATTCTGATAGATTTATAGCCAAACTGTAACCGCTTGCTTGAATTTCCTTAATAGAGTGAGAGGGAACTTTTGGGATATAAAAAGATAGAATAGATAGAGGAATCCTTTCTAACTTCTTCTGATTTTATAGAAAATTGGAGGAACCTGTTATGACAAACACACGTCGACTTTCGACCATTGCGATCTTATCAGCCATCTCATTTGTGCTGATGTACTTGACTTTCCGCTTTTACCAGCGGCGTCCTTCCTCAAGATTGAATTTAGTATCTTGCCAGTCCTTGTGGGTCTGGTGGTCATGGATTTGCCTGCTGCTCTAGGAATTCTCTTGCTTCGCTCACTCTTGAAATTGCTTCTTAACAGTCAGGGAGTGAATACTTACATTGGCTTTGCCAATGAATATCGTAGCTTTGGGAGTTTTTTTGTCATCGTCTTTGCTTTGATTTGGAAAAAGGAACGGACAAGCCCTTCGTTTCCTACTAGGCTCTCTAGCTGGGACTATTGGTTTAACCGTGGCTATGTTGGTTCTCAACTATGTTTACGCTGTTCCTTTGTACGCTAAGTTTGCTAACTTTGATATTGGAAAAAAATTTTTGGGACTTTCCAACTACCTGATGACCATGGTATTACCTTTTAATTTGATTGAAGGTGTAATCTTTTCCGTTTCATTCTGGTTGTTGTACGTCCTTTTGAAACCAACCTTAAAACATTATGAAAGATAAACAAACATTTTTGATGAAGGGCAGTTTTGCCCTTTTACTTTTCGTTATTCTTGGCTACATGGTCAAAATTTTTATCCTGAAATGTTGGTCAATTTTGACCAATCGATCCAGACTGCCATTCGAGGAGACTTACCAGATTACTTGACTGTTCTTTTCAGAGCTATTACACGCTTGATTGATATCCCAGTGATTATCACTTGGGTTGTTATTACAGCCTTTATCTTTTATCGTAAGCGATGGAAGATAGAAAGTTTCTTCATGCTGGGAAATCTGGCTTTAGCAGGTCTTTTAATCGTGACCTTTAAAAATGTCTACCAGCGTCCACGACCAGCTATTTTACACTTGGTAGAGGAGAAGGGATTTTCCTTTCCAAGCGGGCATTCTCTGGCTGTAACCTTGATGGTCGGTTCTCTGATTGTCATTCTCAGTCAACGGATGAAAGATCCAGTCTGGAGAAAAATCGTGCAAATCGTGCTAGGTCTCTACCTAGTCAGTGTGTTGGTATCAAGGGTCTATCTGGGAGTTCATTATCCATCAGACGTCCTTGCCAGTCTCTGTGTGGGTTTGGGAGTCCTGTTTATAGAGTTTCCTTTCTATGACAAGCTACGCTTCCAATGGCGATTTAAAGGCAAGCAGAAGTGAGTATCAAATTCCTTTGAGGAGAAAGAAATGAAAGTCAATATAGCAGATCTTCATCCGACTCAACTATACTTATCAGAAAAAGAAAGTTGCAAGATATTCAGATGCTTTACCAGTCGGCAGAAACAATCCAAGTCGATCCAATCAGTATTCTTGCCTTTGGAGATTGCTTGTTGATTACAGATGGGCATCACAGGGCTTATCAGGCTTTATTGGCAGGTCGGGATACGATTTCTGCTGAGTGGGATAGAGATGGTGGTGATGAACTATATCATCTCTATGCGCAAGCCTGCGAAGAAAGAAAAATCTACTCTGTTCTGGATTTAAAAAATCATATCTTAACTCAAGATGAGTATGAAGCAAAATGGTATAACTGGTGTGATGGTTTTAATCAAGCAGCAACTCTTTGTTGAAAAAGGAAAGCAGATGAAATAGGCCCTACAAATAGGTAGTGCATTGTGTCTTGTTCCTTTTTATACTGAAATTAGTCTAATCTAACTTGTTTTTTAACTAAAAATCTGATAAACTAAGTAGTAATTGAATAGGAATCTGCAAGACTAGTAACTCAAGGGAAGTATATCAGGGAGGAGAGCCGTGACTGCAAGCTCTCTATATGAAAGCTGGGTGAATTCACTTGCGCATGGATTTAGAAATGAAGGTCTGACTTGTCAGATGAAAACGGATGGTACCGCGTGTCAACGCTCCGAGTGGAGTTTTTGGCATGTGGTTTTCTTTTTATCTTATGAGAGACTGATGGAGGAAATATGTCAACTATTGAAGAACAATTAAAAGCGCTTCGTGAAGAAACGCTGGCTAGCTTGAAGCAGATTACTGCTGAAAATGAAAAAGAGATGCACGATTTGCGTGTCTCAGTCCTTGGTAAAAAGGGTTCGCTTACTGAAATCCTCAAAGGGAATGAAAGATGTTTCTGCTGAGATGCGTCCAATCATTGGGAAACACGTCAAATGAAGCTCGTGATGTCTTGACAGCTGCTTTTGAAGAAACAGCTAAGCTCTTGGAAGAAAAGAAAGTCGCTGCACAGTTGGCTAGCGAGAGTATCGATGTGACGCTTCCAGGGTCGTCCTGTTGCGACTGGTCACCGTCATGTCCTCACACAAACCAGTGAAGAAATCGAAGATATTTTCATTGGGATGGGTTACCAAGTCGTAGATGGTTTTTGAAGTGGAGCAAGACTACTATAACTTTGAACGTATGAACCTTCCCAAAGACCATCCCAGCTCGCGATATGCAGGACACCTTTCTATATCACTGAAGAAATCATACTCCGTACTCATACGTCTCCAGTGCAGGCGCGTGCTATGGATGCTCATGATTTCTCTAAAGGGTCCTTTGAAAATGATCTCACCAGGGACGCGTTTTCCGTCGTGATACGGACGATGCGACCCACAGTCACCAGTTCCACCAAATTGAAGGCTTGGTTGTTGGGAAAAAAATATCTCTATGGCAGACCTTCAAGGAACCCTGCAGTTGATTGTGCAAAAAAATGTTTGGTGAAGAGCGTCAAATCCGTTTGCGTCCATCCTACTTCCCATTCACAGAGCCATCTGTTGAGGGTGGATGTTTCTTGCTTCAAGTGTGGTGGAGAAGGCTGTAACGTATGTAAGAAAAACAGGTTGGATCGAAATTATGGGGTGCCGGTATGGTTCACCCACGTGTCCTTGAAATGAGTGGTATCGATGCAACTGTTTACTCTGGATTTGCCTTTGGTCTTGGACAAGAACGTGTAGCTATGCTACGTTACGGAATCAATGATATCCGTGGATTCTATCAAGGGGATGTCCGCTTCTCAGAACAGTTTAAATAATGATTAGAAAAAGTAGAAAATGGCAGATGTTGGGGTGTTGTCCAAAATTGCCAAACAAACCTTTCGTGAAACATTTGCTCATGATAATACGGAAGAGTAGTTACAGGAATACTTTGAAGAGGCTTATAGTCTGAGAGTTTTGTCAACTGAGTTGGAAAATCCTGACTTCGAAACCTATTTCATTATGCATGAAGAGGAGATAGCCGGTTTTCTCAAAGTTAACTGGGGAAGTGCTCAAACTGAGAGAGAATTAGAGGACGCTTTTGAAATTCAACGCCTCTATGTGCTACAAAAAATTCCAAGGATTTGGACTCGGTAAGCAACTGTTTGAATTCGCTCTTGAACTTGCTACAAAAAAATAGTTTTTTTCCTGGGCTTGGTTAGGTGTTTGGGAGCATAATACAAAAAGCTCAAGCGTTTTATAATCGATATGGTTTTTGAAAAAGTTTAGCCAACATCATTTTATGGTTGGTCAAAAAGTAGATACGGATTGGTTACTGAGAAAAGAAATTAAGGTAAGAAGATGATTCTTCTATTGAAATGATAGGAAAGGAAAAAGAACCAGAGTGGGACAACTGTCATTCTGGAGAACTAAATTATGCTTGTATCTTATAAATGGTTAAAAAGAATTGGTGGACATTGATGTGCCATCACAAGAGTTGGCTGAAAAAAATGTCAACTACAGGGATCGAAGTAGAAGGTGTCGAATCACCTGCTGCTGGTCTCTCAAAAAAATTGTCGTCGGTGAGGTCTTGTCTTGTGAAGATGTGCCAGAAACTCACCTCCATGTTTGTCAGGTTAACGTTGGGCGAAGAAGAAGCTCGTCAAATCGTCTGTGGTGCCCCAAATGTGCGTGCTGGTATCAAGGTTATGGTGGCTCTTCCAGGGAGCTCGTATCGCTGACAACTACAAAGATCAAAAAAAGGGAAAAAAATCCGTGGTCTTGAGTCACTTGGGATGATCTGTTCGCTTGGGCGAATTGGGAATTTCTGACTCAGTTGTGCCTAAGGAATTCGCAGATGGAATTCAAATCTTTGCCAGAAAAATGCCGTTCCAGGTGAGGGAAGTCATTTCATATCTAGACTTGGATGATGAAATCATCGAACTTTCCATCACCCCAAACCGTGCGGACGCTCTTTCTATGCGTGGGGTGGCTCACGAAGTGGCAGCCATCTATGATAAGGCAGTCAACTTTAAAGAATTTACTCTTTCAGAAACTGACCAAGCTGCAGCAGATGCTCTTTCTGTGGGCATTGAGACAGACAAGGCGCCTTACTATGCCGCTCGTATCTTGGACAATGTGACTATCGCACCAAGTCCACAATGGTTGCAAAACCTTCTCATGAATGAAGGTATCCGTCCTATTAACAACGTGGTGGACGTGACCAACTACATCCTGCTCTACTTTGGTCAACCCTATGCATGCCTTTTGACTTGGATACCTTTTGAAGGAACTGACATCCGTGTGCGTGAAGCGCGTGCTGGTGAAAAAAATTAGTGACCTTGGACGGTGAAGAACGTGAACTTGCAGTGAAACTGACCTGGTCATCACTGTCGCTGATAAGCCAGTAGCCCTTGCAGGTGTTATGGGTGGTCAAGCAACAGAAATCTCTGAAAAAAATCTAGTCGTGTCGTCCTTGAAGCTGCTGTCTTCAACGCAAAATCAATCCGCAAGACTAGCGGTCGTCTCAACCTTCGTTCTGAGTCATCTTCTCGCTTTGAAAAAAAGGTATCAATGTGGCAACAGTTAATGAAGCACTTGATGCGGCAGCTAGTATGATTGCAGAACTTGCAGGTGCGACGGTGCGTAAAGGCATCGTTTCAGCGGGTGAGCTTGACACCTCTGATGTGGAAGTTTCTTCAACCCTTGCAGACGTTAATCGTGTCCTTGGTACGGAGCTTTCATACGCTGATGTAGAAGACGTCTTCCGTCGTCTTGGCTTTGGTCTTTCTGGAAATGCAGACAGTTTTACAGTCAGCGTCCCACGCCGTCGCTGGGATATCGCTATCGAGGCAGACCTCTTTGAAGAAATCGCTCGTATCTATGGATATGACCGCTTTGCCAACTAGTCTTCCAAAAAGATGATGGGACAGCTGGTGAATTGACAGCCACACAAAAACTCCGCCGTCAGGTTCGTACGATTGCTGAAGGAGCAGGTTTGACAGAAATCATCACCTATGCTCTAACAACTCCTGAAAAAGCAGTTGAGTTTACGGCTCAACCAAGTAACCTTACTGAACTTATGTGGCCAATGACTGTGGATCGTTCAGTCCTCCGTCAAAATATGATTTCTGGTATCCTTGATACAGTGGCTTATAACGTAGCTCGTAAGAATAAAAACTTGGCCCTTTATGAGATTGGAAAAGTCTTTGAACAAACTGGCAATCCAAAAGAAGAACTTCCAAATGAGATCAACAGTTTTTGCCTTTTGCCTTGACAGGCTTGGTTGCAGAAAAAGATTTCCAAACAGTAGCAGTTTCAGTTGATTTCTTCTATGCTAAGGGAATCCTTGAAGCCCTCTTCGCTCGTTTGGGACTCCAAGTAACTTATATAGCAACATCTGAAATCGCTAGCCTTCATCCAGGTCGTACAGCAGTCATTTCACTCGGTGACCAAGTTCTTGGTTTTCTTGGGCCAAGTGCATCCAGTCACTGCTAAGGCTTACGATATTCCAGAAACGTATGTAGCTGAGCTCAACCTTTCAGCCATCGAAGCTGCCCTTAAACCAGCTGCTCCATTTGTGGAAATCACGAAATTCCCAGCAGTTAGCCGTGACGTTGCCCTCCTTCTCAAGGCAGAAGTGACTCACCAAGAGGTTGTGGACGCTATCCAAGCTGCAGGCGTAAAACGTTTGACAGATATCAAACTCTTTGACGTCTTCTCAGGCGAAAAATTGGGACTTGGTATGAAGTCAATGGCTTATAGCTTAACTTTCCAAAATCCAGAAGATAGCTTAACGGACGAAGAAGTCGCACGCTACATGGAAAAAATCCAAGCGTCTCTCGAAGAAAAAGTCAATGCAGAAGTGCGTTAACTCATCAATCCATCCTCCAGGGTGGATTTTTGCTTTTCAAATAACAATTCAGGATCAAAAATAGACAGTTGAGGAGCGGAGGTGATAAATTGAGTTTGCTACTGTATAATGGATTTATCACTAATACTCTTCGAAAATCTCTTCAAACCACGTCAGCTTCGCCTTGCTGTATATATGTGACTGACTTCGTCAGTCTTATCTACAACCTCAAAACAGTGTTTTGAGCAACCTACGGCTAGCTTCCTAGTTTGCTCTTTGATTTTCATTGAGTATAAAAGTGCTCCAGGCCATATTTTACATAGCATTAGTCTTATAAAAATGGACGGAAAGGATTGTAAAGGCTATCAAAAAGGAGTATAATGAGTGCAAGACATTTCGGAGGTGAAAGATGCTAGAAGTAAGAAGTCTAGAGAAAAGTTTTGGATCCAAGCAAGTTTTGTTTGGCATTGACTTTCAAGCGCGACCAGGTCGTATTTTGGGATTAGTCGGAAAAAATGGTGCTGGGAAGACAACAATTTTCCATAGTATTTTGAAGTTTTTAGAATACCAAGGAGAAATCAGTCTGGATGGTCAGGATATTCGTCAGGAGACCTATGCTCGGATTGGCTATCTTCCTGAAGAACGCAGTCTTATGCCTAAATTGACAGTCCTTGAACAAGTTCGTTACTTGGCGACTCTAAAGGGCATGGATGCCAAGGAGGTCAAGGAAAAACTCCCTCAATGGATGAAGAGGTTGGAAGTGAAAGGGAAGCTGACAGATAAAATTAAGAGTCTGTCAAAAGGAAATCAGCAGAAGATTCAGCTCATCATTACTCTGATTCATGAACCAGACTTGATTATCTTGGATGAGCCTTTCAGTGGATTGGACCCAGTCAATACAGAATTGCTCAAACAAGTCATTTTTCAAGAAAAAGAACGTGGGGCAACCATTATCTTTTCTGACCATGTCATGACCAACGTCGAGGAGCTTTGTGACGATATTCTCATGATCCGAGATGGCCGTGTGGTCTTGCATGGACCAGTTCAGGATGTTCGCAATCAATACGGGAAAACACGTCTCTTTGTTTCAAGTGAGCGAAGCAAGGAAGAATTGGAAAAACTTCCTCATGTTAAACAGGTGAGCTTGACCAAACAAGGCAGTTGGAAATTAATCTTGGAGGATGAGAGCGCTGGAAGGGAACTCTTCCCAATCTTGACTCAGGGGCAATATATCGCAACCTTTGACCAGCAAGCGCCGACAATCGATGAAATCTTTAAACTAGAATCAGGGGTGGAAGTATGAGAAATATGTGGGTTGTAATCAAGGAAACCTATCTTCGACATGTCAAATCGTGGAGTTTCTTCTTTATGGTGATTTCGCCGTTCCTCTTTTTAGGAATCTCTGTAGGAATTGCCTATCTCCAAGGTTCTTCTATGGCTAAAAATGATAAAGTGGCAGTAGTGACAACATTGCCATCTGTAGCAGAAGGACTGAAGAATGTAAATGGTGTTAACTTTGACTATAAAGACGAAGCAAGTGCCAAAGAAGCGATTAAAGATGAAAAATTAAAAGGCTATCTAACTATTGATCAAGAAGATAGTGTTCTAAAGGCAGTTTATCATGGCGAAACATCGCTTGAAAATGGAATTAAATTTGCAGTTACAGGTACACTCAATGAACTGCAAAATCAGCTTAATCGTTCAACGGCCTCCTTGTCTCAAGAGCAGGAAAAACGCTTAGCGCAGACAATTCAATTCACAGAAAAGATTGATGAAGCCAAGGAAATAAAAAGTTTATTCAAACAATGGCAGCAGGCGCCTTAGGATTCTTTCTTTATATGATTCTGATTACCTATGCGGGTGTGACGGCTCAGGAAGTTGCCAGTGAAAAAGGCACCAAAATTATGGAAGTCGTCTTTTCTAGCATAAGGGCTAGTCACTATTTCTATGCGCGGATGATGGCTCTGTTTCTAGTGATTTTAACGCATATCGGGATTTATGTTGTAGGTGGTCTGGCAGCCATTCTGCTCTTTAAAGATTTGCCATTCTTAGCTCAGTCTGGTATTTTGGATCACTTGGGAGATGCATTCTCACTGAATACATTGTTCTTTATTTTGGTCAGTCTCTTTATGTATGTAGTCTTGGCAGCCTTCCTAGGATCTATGGTTTCTCGTCCTGAGGACTCAGGAAAAGCCTTGTCGCCTCTGATGATTTTGATTATGGGTGGTTTTTTTGGAGTGACAGCTCTAGGCGCAGCTGGTGACAATCTCATCTTGAAGATTGGTTCTTATATTCCCTTTATTTCGACCTTCTTTATGCCATTTAGAACCATTAATGGCTATGCAAATGGGTTAGAAGCTTGGATTTCGCTTGCTATTACGATTGCTTTTGCAGTAACTGCAACAGTCTTTATCGGACGTATGTATGCTAGTCTCGTTCTGCAAACAGATGATTTAGGTCCTTGGAAAACCTTTAAACGTGCCTTATCTTATAAATAGAAGAGCCTCGCGAAAGCGAGGTTTTTTAGAGATAAAAAGAGTGGAATTCAGAAAAATATTTTTCATATCTATTGACTTTTAGGGGTGAAATTTGGTATTATAGTAGGCGGTATTGTTTACCCCATTTGAAAGGCCCCGGAACCTTCCAAATACTTTTCGATGGGAAGGAACACCCATCACCGTAAACAAAAATCGAACTATATATGGGAGAAATCATGAACAAAAACAACATTTATGGCTAAACCAGGCCAAGTTGAACGTAAATGGTACGTAGTTGACGCAACTGATGTACCACTTGGACGTCTTTCTGCAGTAGTTGCTAGCGTACTTCGCGGAAAAAACAAACCAACATTTACACCACACACTGATACAGGTGACTTTGTGATTGTTATCAATGCTGAAAAAAAGTTAAATTGACTGGTAAAAAAAGCAACTGATAAAATCTACTACACTCACTCAAACCACCCAGGTGGATTGAAACAAATCTCTGCAGGTGAACTTCGTTCTAAAAATGCAGTACGTTTGATCGAGAAATCAGTTAAAGGTATGCTTCCACACAATACTCTTGGACGCGCTCAAGGTATGAAGTTGAAAGTATTTGTTGGAGCTGAGCACACTCACGCTGCACAACAACCAGAAGTTCTTGATATTTCAGGACTTATCTAAGGAAAGGAACAATAAAGTATGTCACAAGCACAATATGCAGGTACTGGACGTCGTAAAAACGCTGTTGCACGCGTTCGCCTTGTTCCAGGAACTGGTAAAATCACTGTTAACAAAAAAGATGTTGAAGAGTACATCCCACACGCTGACCTTCGTCTTGTAATCAACCAACCATTCGCAGTTACTTCAACTGCAGGTTCATACGACGTTTTCGTTAACGTTGTAGGTGGTGGATACGCTGGTCAATCAGGAGCTATCCGTCACGGTATCGCTCGTGCCCTTCTTCAAGTAGACCCAGACTTCCGCGATTCATTGAAACGCGCAGGACTTCTTACACGTGACTCACGTAAAGTTGAACGTAAGAAACCAGGTCTTAAGAAAGCTCGTAAAGCATCACAATTTAGTAAACGTTAATTCGAAAGAATTACTATACTTATACAGAGCACCTTTCGGGGTGTTCTTTTTTCTACTTTCTTACTAAATTGGTGCAATTGACACAGTTGTTGAGACTTTAGTCGCTTACAAATGTGGCTGCAGACTGACAAGGTCAGTTGCCTCAAAACGTTAATCAATACGATTATATCAACGTTTCAAAGCACTCAAGAGTTTACCTCATGGGTGCTTTTTTCGTGTTTTTTTAAAAAGTTTACCTTATTTTCACCTTATTGTTTTAGAGACTTTAAAGCAAATTCACCTACTGTCATAGGAACTACATTAGAAGTATTTACATAAATCTGTGTTGTTCCTGTGTCACTGTGTTTTAGAGCTTTATAGATTCCATAGTTTAATCCAGTTTTAGCCATTTTGTTTTCTCCTTTATTTTGTTATTTCTTGATCACTAGCTTCTCAGCAAAAACGTTGGGAGCAGATGCGACAGAATTTCCATTCAGCGAAGTATCTGATAAGAAATAGGATTAACTGCTTCAACAAGAGTATCTTCCGGAAAGACTGTGGTAGAAGCGGGTGTGATAACATGGAAGGAACCATGTGTTTCACTATTTAGAATATGTCTTTGGCACTTTCCTTCCTTACCAAAGACATAACGTGGTGTGTTTCCTAATTTTTCATAGTAAGCTAGGCTAATAAATTCTGGTTTCATTTTTAAAGTTTCTGATATCGTATGTTGTTTTCTTTCTGAGTGTAAAAATAAAAAAAGAGTTAAGCTAGTTGATTCACTCTTGAGTAGTAATGAGTAAAAAGTTTTCGTTTGAACATTCTGGTATAAAATTATACTTCAGCATGAGAAAATCCTGTAACAAGTGGTTTCTTTGCTAAAGAATCTAAATCATTCAAAGCTTGAGTATATAGCTTTGCGATTAGTTTATCAGATGAACTGAAGATTCTATAAGTAAATGTGTAATTATCGTAAAGTCGTTTACATTGTAGTGCTAAAAAGTTTGTCATAGTTTCCTCCTTTATTATAAAAGCAAAAGAGCTACTAAGAAAATGGACTTAGTAGCTTGAGAGTGAGTCTATTAAGGTAGATAGACAGAAGTAAAGAAAAGTTATTTGGTTGAAGGATTCCTCCTTCACGGTGGCAATGTTTAGCAAGGTGCTTTGTATGAATTACCATCGCTTTCTCAGCCAACCTCAATAGGTAGTCATTATCATACCCCGTGGGTTCTCTTACGCCTTTTGGCGAAGCCAGTTTACTTTACTATTCGGAAAAGTGCGAAAGTCCGAAATGTGTGGAAGCTAACAAAAATGTTTTATATCTTCACTTCAACCATATAAGAACTTGATTTTCTTTTCCAAAACATTTACAATAAAGGTACGAAGTTTAGTGTAGTTTTGGCAATCAGTTCTCTGGTTGTCAGATGCACTTTTTATTTAATTGACAATGATTGTGATTTAGCATTGAAGATAAGGTTATTATTTTCAATTGCTATACAACCATTAGTTGTTAATGTCAACGGTTTTCTACAAAAATTTAAAATATTTTTTTGAGGCCATATATGGAATTCGCAGAACGCTTGAAAACACTAAGGAAACAAGTACAACTAACACAGGCTCAAATAGCTGAAAAAAACTAGATATTTCCCAACAAGCATATGCTTCATGGGAACGTGGAACAAAAAAACCGATACAAGAAAAATCTTGTTAAGATTGCACAAGTTTTAAATGTGTCCGTTGATTATTTAGTTGGAAACTCAGAAGAAAAAAATCAGATGAATTAGATAATATTGAATTGCTTTTTCCGCATGAACTCAAAAAGGACTGACTGAGGAAGAAAAAAAGCAGTCTTCAAAAAAAGAGTTGATTGAGTTTATGGAGGAGAGAAAGAAGATTTTTTTGAGAAACAGAAAAAGATGAATTTAAGTTATTTTTTTATTTGAATTTTTTTATCAGTAAACATTTTTTTAAAGTAAGAATATAGTTATGAATATATCAAAAAGAATAGAGTTATTTTGGAAAAAAAGTCGAATTACGAAGAGTTGAAAGAAAAATTTAGGAAAAAAATAATAATATTCCAAAAAGTTCGACTGAACCTTATGTAAAGTATTTTTAAGAGATCTTTTGGGGAATTTCATAGCAGGTAATAAGTTATTAGATGATTCTCCAAATGTTAAAAAAATTTCTTTTTAAATGCTATAAAGGATAATTTTGTTTATTATTCTAAACAATATATTGATGATTACTTAAAGGATGTTTATAGAGAGCTTATCCAATTTCTTGACGGAGAAGGCAGATCAATTAACGATTGTTACATCTCATCCATTCCAAATAAAGATATAAGTATTAATAACAGTTCAAAGGAATTAATGATAGAATTTAAGAAATTAAATAATCTTCCTAGAAATTTGACAAGAACAATTGAAACTTGTATGGAAAATGAAGTTAAATACATTGAAGATAAGGAAAAAGCTACAAGAAAAAAATTAAGAAAAAAATCCTTTTTAATAAATATTTTTAAATCTCAAAGAGCAAAAAAATAGAAAGAAATTATAATATTAGAAAAAGTGAGATTTCACAAGATCTGAGAGAAAAAAATTGAAGTCAAAAAAATATCTAATCTTTGTGGATGATTTTAGTGGTACTGGTTCAACTATCATTAATTACTTTAAAATACTTGAGAAATATATTGAAAAAGATATAGAAATAATTATTATTTGTGTTCACTCTATGGAGAAAAGCAGAGAACAAAAATAAAGGAGTATTTTAAAGGTTCAAAATTTGAGAAGTTTTATTTTTTTACAAATAGAGAAAAACCTGAATCGAGAAAGAAATACTTCCCAACAAAAAAGATAAATTAAAAAGAAATTCGTGAATTTGAGACTAAAAAAATTTTAAGCAAAATTATGCTTTAGGATTTGAAGAAACAGAAAGTTTGATTGCAACATATGATTCATGTCCTAATAATACATTTTCTAGTTTTTGGTACTCAGAAAAATGATGATTGGTCACCGCTATTTAAACGTCCTCGGAAGCAATCAAATGCACTAGATGATCTAAACTTAGATAAAAAAATACTTTTTGTAAATGAAGTTAAAAACAGGATTGAAAGTAAGAAAGGTAGAGGACAAAGATATTGAACAGATTATTATCCTTTTGTGTGTAAAATTAATGAAAGATGATACTACAACGAGAGTAGCTATTGAAATTGAAGATAAATTTTATTATAATGAAGATGGATTACAGGAATGTCTATCAAATAAATTTATTAAAAATTTTTAAATAATAGTGGCGGTTTTTTTCAAGTTATTCTTTAACTTCAAAAGGTAAATCAAAAACTTAAAGAATATCAATTGTCACATATGACATTTGAAAAAGTTAGTTGAAATTGCCAATCGTTTTAAGGCAGAGGATTCAATTTCTACTGATGATATTTCTTCATATGAGATTGATTTATTAAACAAGAGTGCTGAATAAGCGAGTCGCTATTCAAAGAAAAATGTTCCTTATAGCATGTTAGATTTTTGACTCTCGTAGTATCATCAAAGTGTTTTATGCGCAATAAAATTTCATTTTATTGCGGATAATAACTTTAGCTACGGGCCGTAGCTAAATTATTATTATATGTTTACTCAAGTGAATTGAGGATAGTTGTTAGCAGGTTAAAGATATAATGAATTGGACAGAAGAAACTATTGCCGATTATAAAAAAATATTGATTGAAAAAAAGGTGTTCCTGTAATTTATGATATTGAACATTTTAGAAGATTGTTAGGTATTAAAAAAAGTCACTTTTTATAAATTGTTTTATGGACTCAAGTACCAATATAAAGAGGTGGAAATACCAAAAAGAAAAATTGGGGAGTATAGGAAGCTTACGGTACCATCTAAAAATATAAAAAAAATACAACGATGGATACTTGAATTTATCTTGTATTCTAACTTATGTGACGATTGTGTGACTGGCTTTATTCCTACAAAATCCATTGTTGAAAATGCTTTACCACATCTTGGACACGATTATATATACAAGTTTGATTTAAAGAATTTTTTCCCTTCAATCCCTCGTTCAAAAGTCTTTTACCTATTTAAGAATTTAGGTTATACAGCTGAATTATCAAATTATTTAGCTTCATTTTGTTGCTATAATGATTCCCTCCCTCAGGGGGCTCCAACTAGTCCATATATTGCGAATTTGATTTGTAAACGATTAGATAATAGGCTAAAGATTCTATGTGAAAGAAATGGATTTACCTATACAAGGTATGCAGATGACATTACAGTTTCTGGAGATTTTAAGATAGTACACTTTAGAAATCTTTTTGAAACAATCATTGAGGATTCGGGTTTTACAATCAATGAATTAAAGACAAAGTTAATTCGAAATGGTCAGAGAAAAAAATTGTTACTGGGGTTGTAGTTAATGAAAAACCAACGATTTCAAGAGAATATATCAGAGAGTTGAAAAAAAGAGATTTATTTTTATAAATAAATTCGGAATAGAAAAATCATATGAATCGCACTGGTAAAATTTGCTCAGTAAAAAGATTACCGTAGGAAAAATCTTTGGTAAGATAAATTTTGTAAAAAAATGGTAGACAGAGAATTAGGATTAGAACTAAGACGTAAAGTCAATCCGTTCTAATTTATTAGAATTCATATTTGAAAACATAATTTTTATTTCAAACTCTTTCTCATTAACATTTCATTTTTTTAACTTCTTGAATTCTTTTTATTATATCACCTTTTTGCAAGCTATAATATTTTTGATTCTGGTATCTATTTATCTATTTATCTATTTATCTATTTATCTATTTATCTATCTACTAGCGACTGCTTGGATCTTTAATATTGTTGGTTAGTAAACTATTTTTATATCAACGTTTCAAAGCACTCAAGAGTTTACCTCATGGGTGCTTTTTTATGCTTTTTGAAAAAGTTCACCTCAAAATTTACCTTATTTTCACCTCATTGTTTTAGAGATTTTAAGGCAAATTCACAGACTGCCATAGGGACTACATTAGAAGTATTGACATAAATCTGTGTTGTACCTGTGTCGCTGTGGGTTATTGCTTCAGAAATATCTTTTAATGTCATTCCTGCTTGTTTAGCAAGCGTTGCTCCTGTATGTCGCTTTTCATTTTATTGTTTAGATAGTCAGCATGTAAAGACTTGTTGTTCTTTCCAAGAGGTAAGAAGTTGAAGTAAGTCATTAGAAATAGAGAAAAATAGGCTAGCAAAAACCTATTTCAGGAGAAAATGAAGGAAATATTTCCACAATAAAACGCATACTATCAAGTTTTTTCAATACCTGATAGTATGCGTTTTTAGGATTTTAAATTCTGATTGCTTAGTCTCTTTTTCATTATAGTTCCGTTTGATTTATAGTTTCATTAATTCTATGGAGCTTCATCATTTTGAGTAATAATAGTGCTTCCAGAAGTTAAAGATTCCATTTTATCCTTCAAGTGTCTGTATTAGATAATATGTTCTAAATTTCTTATATCTTGTTAGGGTTTGGGGAGAATCATTGGTAACAGACTGTTGCAAATCTAGTTAGCTGAATGATTTATATTTATCTACTTTTCTAGCAACCAATCTATAATGTTTTTCTTCTCAATGCCATTGTAATTGGCTGTTGGCTGAATCGTATCCATTGTTAATAGATATTTAGGGAATTGATCTTTAATGGCTTCTAGTGGTCTAAGTTCTCTTTCTAGTGTTTCTGGAGCAAGTGTTGTTTCACTAACCTGATAATAAGCATAGTGGCCAAGATTAGTTACAACAACAAAATCAACTTCATACTTATCTAAATTACCAACATATACTTGTGAATATCTACGTCTCAATTCCAAATAGACAATATTTTCCAAGATATGCCCAATGTCTTCTTTGTGGTCTGGTAATAAGAGATGTCGTAAACCTAAATCAACGGGATAATATTTTTCTAAGCGTTGCAATAATGCTCGACCTTTTACATCAAAACGTGGAACGGAATAAAAAAGTAAACTGTCTGTCAAAGTCGTCAAATAATTTTCTAAAGTATTATGGGAGATTGAAACATTTTGGCTGACCAGGGTATTGCGAATCTTATTTGTTGATATTAAGCTACCTGTACTACTGAGAAGGGTTCGGACAATGCGCTCAATAATAGTAGGATTTGGATTTCCCAATCTAGTGACAATATCATTTAACAGTATTGAGTTATATATTCCTCTGAGATAGTCAATTTTTTCAGCGTAAGATGATGTTTGCAATAAGTAAGGGAAAGCACTAAAGAGATAATTGTTAAAAATTTCTGTTGTATTCAGATTCTCTGTGAGAGATTGACCTGATAGATATTCTTCAAATGACAAAGGAAGAACCTCTATCTCAACATACCGCCCAGTCAAATTTGTCGCTAATTGGCTACTCATAAAGTAGGCGTTTGATCCAGTCAAATAGAGATCTACATTTGGCAAGATGAATAGACTATCTGCTACTAGTTCAAATTTTTCAACATGTTGAATTTCATCTAAAAAGATATAGTATGTTTTTTCCTCAACTAATCGCTCTTTTATATAAGCGAATAATGTTTGAAAATGTCGCAGGTCATAGTAACTCAAATCTTCGAAATTGATGGATATAATCTGATCCTCGTCTACCCCAGTTGCTAGTAACTCCTCTTTATAGAGTTGAAAGAGAACAGATTTACCAGCTCGTCTAACTCCGCTCACAACTTTGATGATTTGGCGGTCACGATGTCTTCTTAGAAAGTCTAAATAATGTGGTCTTTTAATATAGTTCATAATAGTCACCTCAAAGATAGTATAATACAAATAGAAATTATTTTCAAATATTTAGAAATAATATTTAATTCGTTTGGTTATTTCTAAGTGTTTGGAAATAGTGTTTTTTGCAATCAAAAATAGTCCATTTTGGTATGGCATGATAGTAAACCTTATGAGGTTTTGTAGCAAGTATTCAAATAAAAAGCGCATACTATCAGGAATGTATGTACTGACCCCAAAAAGTTAGACAATTAATTTATCCAAAGGATTTAGTTCTGTATTGTACAGGGCTAAGTCCTTTTAGTTTTACCTTAATTCGTTTATTGTTGTAGTCATCAATATAGTCTACAATGGCTTGTTCCAATTGCTTGAGCGACTGAAATGACTTCTCATAACCATAAAACATCTCTGATTTCAGAATCCCAAAGAAGGACTCCATCATACCATTGTCTGGGCTGTTACCTTTACGTGACATGGATGCTTGAATTCCCTTACTCTCTAGAAACTGATGATAAGAATCGTGTTGATATTGCCAGCCTTGGTCACTATGGAGAATCGTATTCTCATAGTGTTTCTCTGTGAAGGCCTGTTCCAACATCGTTTTTACTTGTTCTAAGTTGGGTGAAGTTGAAAGATTATAGGCGATAATTTCGCTATTAAAGCCATCTAAAACTGGTGATAAGTAAAGCTTTTGAGTACTTGCTGGAATGGCAAATTCTGTCACATCTGTGTAGCACTTTTCCATTGTTTTAGAGCCTTCAAATTGACGTTGAATGAGATTCTCTGCCTTTTTGCCAACATCTCCTTTATGAGAAGAATATTTTCGTTTCTGTCGCATTTTAGCTTGTAAATTGAGTACTTTCATCAAGCGTTGAACTCTTTTATGATTTACCAGATAACCACGATTTCTTAGTTCTAAATAAATCCGACGATAACCATAATTTCCCTTGTGTTCGATAAAGATGGATTGAATTTCAGCTTTAAGCTCTTGGTCCTTATCTGGTTTATCTAGTTGTTTCAAGTGATAGTAGTAGGTCGAACGAGCTAGTTTAATGGCTTTTAGAAGAATATCTAACGAAAACTCAGTCATTAATTCTTGAACAATTTCTGTCTTTCTTCTTTCTCTTTTTCCTCCTTCAATCGGAGTTCTCTTAACTTTTTTAGGATAGCATTCTCCGCTCTCAGGTACTCATTTTCTGCTTGAAGACGTTCTAATTCTGTCCTCTCTTCAGGTCTCTTTTGTGGCTTACGTCCCATTTTAGGTACTCTCCCTCTTGTTTTCTCAACAATAGTATACCCGTTTTTCTTGTATTGTGCTAGCCAATTAAGAAGTATCGTACGACTTGGGAGGCCGTATTCAAGAGAAACTCTATCTTTAGTCCAGCCTTCATGTAAGACTTTATGAATCATTTCTTGTTTTAAATCAGGAGAATAGTAACGATTTTTTCCTTTTTTGACGAACTCTATTCCGTAACGATCAATCAATTTTAATCATGTACCTAATATTAGAATTGTTTATCCCAAATTTATTTGAAAGCTTCTCTAAGCTATATCCTTGTTTTCTAAGTTCATAGATCTGAACTTTATCATCATAAGTTAACTTCATGATAAAAACACCCCAAAAGTTAGATTTTTTCTGTCTAACTTTTGGGGTGCAGTTCATAATGTAACTAAAGGAGGTAGCATATGTCCTTAGATATAGATAAAGAAAAGATGACAATCATGGGAGTAGCTTTTGAAAACCGATCCGTTTTTAAGAGTGTTTGCTATGCTTTAAGTACAAATATGATTGAAGGATGGCGACCTACGGTTAGTGATGTTGAAAAATTACGAGATGAAGCTCTTGCTCTGGGGATGGCTTAATGAAGCGTAAATGTTATGATTCTTATGACTATATTGATCCGAATAATTTATATACCTATCCAGATTCTTCAGTTCTAAGAAATAAGCAGGAAGAACGAGATGAGCAAAAAGCACGCGATCTTGAATATCGTATGGTTGCTAGTAAGAGTTTGAAATTATTTATTAATCCTATCCCAGTTTATAGTGTAGAAGATATATTGAAAATTCATCAATTTTTGTTTGAAGATATGTATCACTGGGCAGGTGAATTTAGAAAAGTAAATATTTCAAAGAGTGGTAATGCTTTTTATACCGATTCAGTCTTTTGATACAGCAATAAAAGTTTTTATAACGCACCAAAAATGGTGCGTTTCTATTTTTTTTGCTATAATAGAAATAAATAAAAGGAGGACTCTCATGATTGGAGAAAATATAAAAACATTACGTAAAACACATGATCTCACCCAACCTGAATTCGCAAAGATTATTGGCATCTCTCGAAATAGCCTGAGCCGTTATGAGAATGGGACAAGTTCAGTTTCGACAGAATTAGTAGATCGTATCTGTAAAAAATTTAATGTTTCCTATATCGATATCGTAGGGGAGGAAAAAATGCTCACACCAGTAGAAGATTATCAGTTAACATTAAAAATAGAATTGATAAAGGAAAGAGGAGCAAATATCTTAGCGCAACTTTATCGTTTTCAAGATGAACAAGGAATTAAATTTGATGATAGTTCTAATCCTTGGGTTCTAATGAGCGATGATCTTTCTGATTTGATTAACACGAAGATTTATCTTGTTGCAACTTTTGAGGATGTAGAGCGATATAATGGCTATTTGGATGGCATTGAACGTGTGCTAGAACAAGCTAGTCATCTAGTGGTGGCTTAATGAAATTAGATAAATTTAGCCAGGATGACTTTATTAAAGCATCTAATCGACTCATTCGTTCTTTAACTCGTGGAAAAACAACTTCATCTCAGCCTAAGGCTATTTTGCTTGGTGGACAGAGTGGTGCTGGTAAGACAACGATTCATCGTATTAAACAAAGGGAATTTCAAGGAAATATTATTATCATTGATGGAGATAGTTATCGCTCTTTTCATCCGAACTACCTTGGTCTACAGGAAAAGTATGGTAAATATAGTGTGGATTATACCAAAGTATTTGCAGGCCAAATGGTTGAATATCTTGTAGATGAGTTGAGTAAACAAGGTTATCATTTATTAATCGAGGGTACCTTGAGAACGACCGAAGTTCCTCGTAAAACAGCACAATTATTGACAGCTAGAGGCTATCAAGTCTCACTTGCACTGATTGCGACTAAGCCAGAATTGTCCTATCTCAGTACTTTGATACGTTATGAGGAGCTCTACGCTATAGATCTAGTCAAGCTAGAGCGACTCCTAAAACACACCATGATGGAATTGTAGGACATTTGGTTGGTAACTTACGGGAGTTGGAAAAGGAAGAACTTTTTAGACAAATTCAAATTTATCAAAGAGATCAATCGTGTGTTTATGATTCGCAAGTAGACGAAATCTCAGCAGCAGAAGTTTTACACGAATGCCTATTTGGAAAATGGAACACGGTGGAAGAAGAAATGTTGAAGATAGGGCAGGAAAGGTTGAGGGAGTTAGGTGAGGAGTGACAATGGAAAAGTTAATTTTCACATGGACATTTAGTATATAAAAATAAGGAGTAAATAATGGAAACTGTAGATACAATTTTAGGAATAGTCGGCTCGTTGCTTGGTATATATGCTACAGCAATTTCTTTTAAAAAAATAAGAAAGATATTGAAGCGATTATAAAAAAATTCTAATAATAGTCAAAAATATAGGTAATAATAGTAGCAATAATGTGCAACATATTGGTGATGGGAGAAAATAGATGGCCAATTCTCAGAGTATTGGAAATAATAGTAATAATAATACTCAAAATTTATACTTAACAACTATTGAGCAGCGTACATTGATCCCAACTGTTATTTTTTTCAACTTTTTAAAAATATGTTGAAGGATTTCACTCTCAAAACGATGAAAAAGTTTTTACTTGAACAACCAGCTGAATTAAAGGCAAAACTACAATTTAATAATTCTAGGAGATATATTAGATTATTTAAAGAGGGTCTAGGTAACTATATTTCACTAGAAAAAGGTACTAAAAAGATGAATTCACAGATAGTCAAAGAGTAGTTGAAAAATATAAAGAATATTTTTTTATGGATCATACTCCTATAGATGCAGAAGGAAATCCGACAGTAGGTAATGGTGATGAATGTTTGAAAAAGATGCATGATGATATCAAAGAAAGAATCGCGAGAGATCCTGATTTTTTTTATCTAGTCAAATTGATGACCTAGAATTGGATAAATTTATTATTGCACTTCTTCAATATGGAGTCATGGAGTGTCAGATATTATTGAATCCAAATATTTATATGGAGGATAATAATGTTATTACTTGATAAAAAAATGCGGAGCCCAAAAAGACTATTTTTTTTATATCTCAGCTATTGTACATGGCTTGATTTTTAAAGAAGATAGTCAATATAGAAAGTCTTTATATAGAACTTCAAAAAAAGAAATTGAAGATGAACTAAATTATGATTTTTTTATTTTAGCACTAGATTTTTCTTTTTCTATTAGATAAAAATAAGAGTTAATAATGAAGGAGATATTGAGAGTGTTCATTAAATGTTTGAGTATTATCAGTAAAAAAATACTGATGTTGTATTGAGAAAAAAATAGAATTTAAAAAAATGGAATTAATTTTTATAGTAGATTCGGAGAAGTCTGACAAGCATAATAAAGTTGGAAAAACAACATGCTTAAAAACTACTGGATTTAAGTTTAGGGGCAAAAAGTAAAGATGCCATTTTTTTAAAGATTACGAAACACAGAGTGTTAATGAACAATTAAGATTGTTCATTGAAAATCAAAAAAATCTATACTGATATGGTGTTAATAGATGATTTCAACAATCCTTCTAAAGAAGTTTCTATAAAGACAGAGTTGTTTAACAGAGGTAAGCGATATATTAATGGTGAGCAAACTTCATATGATGAAGTTAACAAATATTTAAATGAATTATTGTTTGAAAATAGTTCTCAAAAGCCAAGTTTTAGAAGTACAATAAAAGTCATTTGTACGGATTTTAATGACTAAGGATAATACTCAATTTTTTTAAAAAGTATTAGATAATTTTTCAAATATTTCGGAATATCGTGCTATATATAATTATTTGTTCGATATTTCAGATCCTAAAAACGATTTAGAGCTTGGTAAATTAAAGCAGGAATTAAAAATAAAAAAAGTAAGGAAGAGAATTATAAAAAAACAAATACTATAGATGATGTTGTAAAAATAAAAACAAATTAATATTGCAATTGATAAAGAAATTGATCGGTTAGAAAAAGAAATAAATGATTTAGTGGATAAAAAAAGCATTTGAGAAAAAAATAGAGTTTATATCAACGATATTAGAACAAAAATACGAGGAGATAAGTCGACAATTAAGTAAAAATTGATTTTGACATTTTACAGTTACAAAAAAATATCAAGGAGGCTGAGGAGAAATCCCAAAGAATAGTTAATCAAGAACTGGCAAATGACTTTTTCAAGAGATTTCAGAATTGCTACCTAGTATTACTAAAACTTTTTTTGGATTTAGTTGAATTTAATTCCCAATTGAGTAGAAACAAATTGTCTTATTTTAATGATAGAATTCAAGAATTGATAAGAGAAAAAGGAAAGTAAAGAAAATATATTGACGGAATTGACTGAAAAATTCAGAATTTATTTCTTTTAGTAGAAGAAAAATAAAGTAGATTTATATTATGATAAGTTAAATCAACTAAATGAGTTAAAAAAATAAAAAGTACAAAATGATTCAACAATTATTAGCTTAGGAAACATTGAAGAGCAAAAACATTCTTTAGAAAAAGAATTTCTGAACTGGAGATGATTGTTAAAAACAATGAAATAGACTATCAGAAAAAAATGGATATTTTTAATAGTTATTTTAAGAATGTTGCAGGTCGAATAAATAAAGAACAACCTGTCTTGCTTTATAATCCCAAAAACAAATCAATTTCCAGTTTCAATTGATCAACTATCTGAAGGTACAAGTACAGGAACTAGAAAGTCACTTATCGCTGCGTACGATATTGCTTATCAACTTTTTGCTAGAGAAATTAATAAAGCAACTCCTAAATTTATTGTTCATGATGTTCTTGAGAGTATTGAAGGTGACGATATTAGGGCTTTTAGTTGACGAAGTGGAAAGTAATCAAATACAATATATTTCAGCGATTTTAAAAAGAAAAGTTGGTATCCTCTGGGATGTCATTGAGGAACAAAAACAAAATGATTATTTTGGAACTTTCTCTGAAAGATAGATTGTTTGAGAAATGAAGTGAGTTATTAAATGTTCATTGTTAAGTGTTTATTATCTAAATCGGATACCTAAGATTTATTCTAAATTTTTTTATCTATTATAAAATGTACAAAAACAATAACAATTCAAATGGTGTGAACTTTTTGGTAAAATCTAGCTCAATTTGTGTATTTTTTTAGGGTAAAAATTCACACATTTAAATGAAATATATTCAAATTAGATGAAATTGTTCTTTCTGAAAAACGTGGAAAACATCGATTTTAAGCCCAACTTGAAACTTATTCAAATAGAAATGTTTCCAACTAGGTCTTAAGAAAGCTCGTAAAGCATCACAATTTAGTAAACGTTAATCAATACGATTATATCAACGTTTCAAAGCACTCAAAAGTTTATCTTATGGGTGCTTTTTTCGTGTTTTTTTGATGATTTTTAGCAAAATTCACACCATTACTTTTTAAGATTGCGATAAGCAATATCTCCAACTGCCATAGGAACTACATTAGAAGTATTGACATAAATTTGAGTTGTACCTGTATCGCTATGAGTTAATGCTTCAGAAATGGTCTCTAAGCTCATTCCAGACTTTTTAGCAAGTGTCGCTCCTGTATGTCGTAATTTATGAGGTGTAGCATGTGCTGGCTCTTTATGTCACTTTCTGATGCTTTTCATTTTATTGTTTAGATAGTCGGCATGTAAAGGCTTGTTGATGTTTCCTTTGGTGTCGATATATGTAAATAAATTGTTCTGGATTACTGATGATTCCAAACTTTGCTAGTTCATATTTTTGTTGCTCTTTTTAAGAGGTAAGAAGCTGAAGTAAGTCATTAGAAATAGAGAAAATAAGAAATATTTCCATAATAAAACGCATATTATCAGGTTTTTTTGATCTGCACCCCAAAAAGTTAGACAGAAAAAAATCTAACTTTTGGGGTGCAGTTCAGTAAAAAGCTTGATAGTATACGTTTTATCCTAGAAATATTTACTGGCTGTTTTTCTCAAACTGACTTTTTTTAAGAAGTTACCTTATCAGCAATTCCAAATAAGTTTATGGAGCTATCTTTTGGAAAAAAACTGTAGAATTTCAAAAAAATTACTACAGACCTTGAATTTTACTTATCATTTCCATGATTTAGATTGCTTACATTTTGTTTTTGATAAGTTTTACGGTAATCTCCAGGAGAAAGTCCAGTCCTTTGTTTAAAAATTTTAGTAAAGTAAGAATAATTATCATACCCTACTTGACAAGATACTTGTGATATTGAGATATTTGTTTGAGATAGGAGAGATTTAGCAGCATTAATGCGTTTATCCGTTATATATTTAACAAGAGTTTCTCCAGTTTCTTTTTTAAAAATTCTAGCTAAATGATCTGCGCTGAGATAAACCATATCTGCTAATATAGAACGATTTATATCTTCATAGTAGTGATGATCTATGTATTCGACAATGCGTTGAATACTATTTTTCTGGTTTTCAATGTTTGTTGCAAATTTCTTAGCATGTGACCAGTAATAATCAAAGTAATCCTGAAAAGATTCAATTGAATGAAAGCGTCGTTGGAATAAGAAATCATGAGTGCTGTTTTGGAACAATTTATGTGCCGAAATTCCTTTTTGATCTAGATATATTCCTATTTGTTGAGTCCAATCTAGTAAAATTTGTTGTAGTGTGAAAGTAGGAATTTGAGAATTATAGGCAAGTGAATTAATTTTTTCTCTTAATTCGTATTCACTTAAGCTATCTAAAAAAGTAATTGAAAGAGTTTCTGTTTTAAAAGAAGTTGGAAAACTATGTGGAACACATATAATAGTATTCCAATAAGAAACATATTGTTCATTATAAGTGTAGAGTTCTTTGGTATGAAATAAAATATCGGATATTTTATGGCAACTCTTATAGATAATGTTTGAGTATTTACTAAAGTTATTAGAAATTTGAGAATGAATCTCATATGCCAATTTGTCACTACGTTTGGATGAGTCTACTCTAAAGAGACAAACATATTGATCAACCTGGCTTTCCATCTTGAATAGACTTATCAGCTTATAAGAAGGTTGTGAAATTCTTTGAAGTTCTCTTTTTAGTTGAGAAGTCCATGATGGAGTTTCTGCAGAATAATCTTCTTCATTAAGATTGATTGTTAAAACTGCAAGAAAAAAATACTGGTGTTTTTGAAGAATAAAATCTTGTTTGCTTGCTATATTTTCTAGCTCATCAATGCGAGAAATTTGAGGTTTTCTAAGGTAATCATACCAGAAGTTATCTTCTATTTGTAAAAGTGCATCATTTTTTCCGTTTAAGTTATGATTCTCAATTTTACTAATGGCTTTTTGAATAATAAATTCTAATTTTTTTCAAAGTTAATGGGTTTTTAGATAGTATTCGAAGCTTTGTAATTCAATTGCTTTTTGAGCATAGTTGAAGTCGGCGTAATTGGTTAAAAAAATTGTTTTTATATCATATTTTTCATTTCTAATCCACGATAAGAGTTCGAGGCCACTACCTTGAGGCATTTCTATATCGCTTATCATGAGATCAATAGGATGCTCTCTAATAATATTTTGAGCTTGAGTGAGGCTATAGGCAACATAAACAATGTCAATGTGTAGTTTATCCCAATGTATTTTCTCTCGTAAAGCCTCAATGATAAAGCGATCGTCATCAACTAATAAAATGTTCATTGTAACCTCCGTCGATAATCTTGTATGGAATAAGTAAAAGAATTTTAGCCCCACCTTCTTCATTATTTTCAAATGTAATAGTATAGTCGTTGGGATAGAGAAGATTTAAACGTTCGATGGTGTTTGTGATCCCGATATGATGTCCATCTTCTGTTATTAGAGACTGTTTCTGATTTAGTTTTGATAAAAATTTCTTCAGAGAAACCTGGACCATTATCTTCGATACAAATCTGAATATAATCTGAGTCCTCAGTTTTTACTTTTTTTATTGATAGTAAAATTGTAAATAAATCTTGAAATGAAAAACCGTGTTTTATTGTGTTTTCAATAAACGTTTGTAACAGTAATGATGGAACAAGAGTATTTTTGTAAATCAGAATTGTAGTCTAGTGAAAAAGTAGATACTATTTCCATATCGAATCCGTTGTATTTCTAAATAATCTTTAATATGCTGAACTTCATCTTTAAGTTCTGAAAAAAATCTTGATTAGCCATAAATAAATGACGGAGATAATTTGAAGTTAGGATAGTTAATTCTTCAATTTCCTTGTAGTTTTTTTGTTTGAAGCATACTATGAATCATTGATAACATATTTAAGTAGAAATGCGGACGAATTTGATTTTTAAGATAATTAAGTTCTATCTTCTTAAGTTCTAGTTGTGAATGGTATTCCCGTATTTTTTTAATTCTTGCATGTCAAATATTACTTTATTAAGTTTATCATTTGCCTTATCAATTTCTAGTATACTTTCAGATATAAAAAATTCAGAGGGGGGTATGGATTCTCCAAGTTGAGATAGTCGTTCAGTGAGTCTTGTTATAGGTTTAATCATCCATTGACGAATATACAGGATAATGATGATTGATAAAATCGTGATAATGATAGGTACGGCTGACAAAAATATTTCTAAGAGTGTAATGTTTCTAAAGGCTTCAGCATAATCGACTAGAACATAAATATCAAAAGGTAGATGCGTTTTTTCATTTTGGGCATGAATTAGGTAATTAGCGGACGGTATATTGCTAGGTTCTTTTTAGGGAGAGTTTACCATTATTACCAATATTAAGTTTTCTGAGAGGTTTTAGGATATCTTCTGAAGATATGACGGCATAAATGATTTTTTTCCTTCGTAATGAACAGATTTAACTAAGTATTCGCTGTTTTTTTAGTAGTTACATTTTTCCATTTACGGTCACTTATATCACTACGCAATGATTTTAGATTTGATTTTTAACAGTAGATAATCTTCATATGGAATATAAAGATTGGAGACATTTATAAAAATAATCAGTACTATCGGTTTCTAATAAGAATGTCATATGAGTTTTCATTTTGATATTCAAACTCTGCAAAGCTAGTTTGAACTTTTTTTGAGATTTTCTTGATAGTCAAGAAACGTTTGTACATGATTTAATTTCTCTAAAGATTCATTATGCGTTATTGTTGAGTACATAAAGCGTTCTACAGAATGCAATTTCTCATTAACAGAGTCAGCATAAATTTCAATTGAACTACGTAAGTGTACTATATTTTTGGTTTTTTTAATAAAAATTTCTGGTTATGTTACTCATAGCAATATTGATTAAAATATTTATCAATAGTAGTACAAGTAGGAGTTTAAAGAAAAAAATGAATGGAATGTTTTTTTGATAAGTCGTGATTTAATTTCATATACTATTCTCCTCTTAAAATTATAGCACTTTGAAAAATACGATATCATGTAACAAAAACAGATATGTTTTATCAAGATGTCGGAAAAAGTAATAGTTTTTAAAAATTAAAAAAACTGAAAAAAATTGATAAACCTAGTCCAAAAAAAGTTCTATTAAAGGGAATTCTATATGGTGTAAAATAATCGTAGAAAATCAGATGGGAGGAAAAACATGAAAGTAGCATCTCAACTTCATAAAATAAAATTAAAGCATAGTATTCCGTTATATATATTACTTTTTCCTTCAATATTGCTATTAATTTTATTTTCCTATATTCCCATGTTGGGACTAATTATTGCATTTAAAGACTATTCACCAGCCAATGGTATCTTTGCTAGTCAGTGGGTAGGATTTAAGTACTTTTACTCAATTTTTCTCATCATTCCAATTCGGGACAACTATGTTCAATACATTAAAAATTTCACTTTATAGTATTGTAGTAGGATTCCCCTTACCTATTATACTAGCTATCATTAGTAATCAGTTAAGAGTTGGGAAATTTAGAAAAATATTTCAAGTGACAACTTACTTACCTCATTTTATCTCTACAATGGTTATGTGTGGGATGATTATCTTATTTTTATCTCCTACTAGTGGTTTGTTAGCGAATGTATTTAAGTCTGTTGGAATCACTATTCCAGATTTTTTATCAAAACCTAGTCATTTTGCAGGTGTTTATGTTTGGAGCGATGTATGGCAACATATTGGTTGGGATAGTATTATTTATCTAGCAGCGCTTTCTGCAATTGATCCTACATATTATGAGGCTGCAACTATGGATGGTGCCTCTAGGTTACAAAAAATTCGGCATATAGAATTACCATTGCTTTTGCCGACTGCTATGATTTTATTAATATTAAGAGCAGGTAGTTTATTAAGTGTAGGGTTTGAGAAAGTGTTACTATTACAGAATCCTCTTAATTTAGCAGGAAGTGAGATAATTTCGACCTATGTTTATAAAGTTGGTATGGTGAATTTTCAGTATAGTTATTCGACAGCTATAGGGTTATTTAACACTGTAGTCAATCTAATAATTTTGTTATCTGTTAACTGGTTCTCGAAAAGATATACTAGAACGGGTCTTTTTTAAAGGAAGGAGTGCTCAAGGTGAAATGGTTTCATAAATCAAGAAAAACAAACTCTGAATTATTATTTGATATAGTTACCTATGGTTTAGCAATTTTCCTTATCCTGTTAATTGTTTATCCGTTATGGTTTGTAGTGATTGCATCTTTTAGCAATCCTTCAGATGTTGCAAATGGAAAGGTATGGTTTATTCCTAGAGAATGGAAATTAGATGGATATTTACGTCTTATTCAACAACCTTTATTCTTACGTAGCTATCTAAATACCATTTTATATACTGTTGTTGGTACCTTAGTTGCTTTAGTAGTCAATATTCCAGCTGGTTATGCTTTATCTAGAAAAGAATTAGTTGGTAGAAAATGGATGAGTATTCTATACATAATCCCTATGTTCGTATCAGGTGGCTTGATTCCTACCTACTTAACAGTAAAGAATGTTGGCCTAATTGATACATTTTGGGTAATGGTAATACCTTTTGCAGTTTCATCATACAATATTATTGTTGCTAGAACTTTCTTTAATAATAGTATTCCAGATGGGATGTGGGAGGCTGCGCAAATTGATGGCTGTGGTACAATTCGTTATTTTATTAAGATAGTCGTTCCTTTATCAAAAGCTATTATAGCAGTTATTGGACTTTGGACTGCAGTTGGTATTTGGAATTCGTGGTTTAATGCTTTAATTTATTTAACGAATGAAAATTTACAGCCATTGCAATTAATTTTACGACGTTTACTAATTAGTAATCAAATGTTACAATCGCAAGCAACAGGAGAAGTGGCATCAGATCTTCGTATCAAAGCCGATATGATGAAATATGCAGCAATTGTTATTTCAACCGCTCCGATAATGTTGCTATATCCCTTTGTTCAAAAATATTTTAATCAAGGCGTAATGATTGGCGCCTTGAAAGAATAGGAGAAAAACATGAAAAATAAATCATTTACATATTTGTTCTTAGGAACAGTTACACTTGCTGGCTTAACAGCCTGTGCAAATTCTAATAATGCGAATAAGGACGATAAGTCTGGAGAAGATTCTTATAAAATCACAACTGTTCGTTGGTCTGACTGGGGAGAAGATTATCATAAAGGTTTTCTAACAGATTCTGCCAAGGAAGCAGGTATTGATGTTAAATGGGATACACTTGTAGCTGCAGATTGGGCAGATAAGAAATCTGTTTTGGTTGCTAGTGGAGATTTACCAGATGCATTTTTGGGTTCAAATGCTTTTACAGATTCAGAAATTGCTCAGAACCAATCTTTGTTTATTCCATTGGAAGATTTAATCAAGGAAAACATGCCAAATTTAACTAAGGCTATGGAGAAAGAACCTAAGATTAAAGCTATGATTACTTCACCAGATGGTCATATCTACAGTCTACCTAAAAAATTACCGATGCGTCCTACTGTAGCTAATCAGCTATTTATTAATAAAAAGTGGCTGGATAATTTAGGATTAAAGGTTCCAGAAACTTATGATGATTTAGTAAAAGTACTACAAGAATTTAAGGATAAAGATGCGAACGGAAATGGAGACGCTTCTGATGAAATTCCATTTGGAGCAGGAAACTTTGATCCAACATTCTCATATATTCTTCCGTTCAATAATCGTTTAGGTGCAGATAATACATATGAAATGTCTGTAAAAGATGGGAAACCAGTCTACCTTCGTACAGAGGAAAGTTATAAACAAGGGATTGCAGCAATGCACGAAGCTTATAAAAAAGGTTTGATTGATCCGGAAATCTTTACAGAAGATACATCTATGAGTGTAGCAAAACGTATGGATAAGGGAGTATCTAGAGTAGGTGTTTCTAGTGGTTGGACAGCAGATGCAACGTTTGGCTTACATTCAAGTGAGTATATCGCTCTACCTGCTTTAAAAGGTATGGATGGTAAACAATATGTCTTTTCTGATCCAGATCATTACAACTATGGTCGAAATGAAATTTTGATTACAAATAAGAGCAAAAACCCTGCTAAATTATTGAAATGGTTGGATAAATTATATACAGATGAAGCAAGTATTCAGAATTTCTATGGATCATTTGGAATAGCTACTGAAAAGAATGGTGATAAGTTTAAAGTGTTACCTCCTAAAGATGGTAAATCAGCTGATGAATGGGCATGGATTAATTCACTTCGAGATTTTGGTCCTAAATACGTAAGCGATGATATCAATAGTCGCGTAGAAATCGATCAAACACAAGGTGATGGATTGAAATTGAAGATGGACCAAGATTTGAAACAATTTGCGTTGCCAGCTTACCCTAATGTGATTTATTCACAAGAAGAACTTAACAAATTATCATCAATCTATGTGAGTATTGAATCTTATGTCAAACAACAAGCATCTAAATGGGTAGTTGAAGGTGGCATAGAAAAAGAATGGGACTCATACAAAGAAACTCTTAAGAATATGGGATTGGACGAATTTATGAAGATTCAACAGGAAGCATATAATCGTTACCAAAAAGAAGTAAAAGAGTAATATTTTATATGAACTCTTGGTTGTATGAACAAGGGACTAGCTAATTATAGGAAGCGAGACTGATAACATCAAATTATCTCGCTTCCTTTATTCTAATTTTTAATAAATTTGGAAATGTTTTTTTAAATAATTTAGGTAATATTTTTTTGTACAACTGACATTATAAAAATATAGAGTTAAGGCAATCGATTTTTATGGAGATATCTATTATGCAAAAAAATTATTTTCATTAGATGGAAAAACTGGTTAGAATTTTTAACTTTTTTTGACAGATTTAATTATTTTAAATACTCTATTTATTGTTAGTTGTATTCCAATAGTTACAATTGGGGCATCACTAACTTCTCTTACGACAATGTGGTATCGTATTTTAAAAGGTAAAGATACCGATATTGCTTATCATTATTTTCGGATCTTTAGACAAAATTTTAAACAATCAACTTTTTATTTGGTTGTTTATCCTCCTAATAGAATTACTTTTATATGTGAACTATTGTCTTTGGGGCTATTCAAAGTTTATTTTTCAGAGTATAGTTTATTATTAGTGTTGCCCTTTTTATTTGTTATAATACTTTTGATGAGTGTTATTTTTCCCTATATTGGTCTATTTAAAGATAATCTAAAAAATAGTATTGTAAATAGCGTATTAATTTGTATTTTAAATCCAATACAAGCTATCATGTTGGTTTTTATTTAATATTTCTGTACTGTATATGAGTTTTAGTAGTCCAGAACGAGTTTTAACAGCTATTTACGTATTTACATTTGGGGGATTTGCTTTTTGCGGATTGATGAATGTAACGATAACAAATAAAATGTTTGATAAGGTAAAGAAATTTACTAAAAGGAGGGAAACAAATTGAAAATTTTTAAGGGAGAGTTTTATCGAATCTCTGTATTAACAGACAAGCTAGTAAGGTTAGAATACTCTCAAACTGGAAGTTTTGAGGATAGAACGACACAACTTATCTATAATAGAGATTTTGGCCAAGTTTCGTTAGATTATATCGAGACATCAAACGTACTAGATATTATGACGGACTATTTTCATCTGCACTTTTAATAAAGGAGAATTTAACGCCGAAAAATTTATTTATAGAATTAAAAAGGAAATTTTGCCGTATATGGTAGTCGCTGGTATTTTGGTGAATCTATTGAAACGTTAAAAGGAACAGCTCGGACTCTGGATAAGGCAGATGGAGCAATCTCGTTAGAAGATGGAATTATTAGCCGAAATGGTATAGCCTTATTGGATGATTCTCAAGGATTTATTTGGGATGAACAGTCTGGTTATATTGAGAGAAAAATCAAATTGACCTCTATTTCTTTTGCCTATGGGCATGATTATAGAGGAGCAATCAGAGACTTTTACTATTTGACTGGTTCAACACCCTTGTTGCCAAGATATGCTTTAGGCAATTGGTGGAGTAGATATTGGCCTTATACGTCGGATGAATACTTGGATTTAATAGACAGATTTAAAACAGAGAAAATTCCATTATCTATCGGTGTGTTAGATATGGATTGGCATATAACTGACATTCCAGCCCGTTTTGGAAGTGGCTGGACAGGATATAGTTGGAATAAAAACTTAATACCTAATCCAGAACAGTTATTGCAACAACTTCATGATAGGAAGTTAAAACTTTCCTTAAATGTCCATCCTGCTGATGGGATACGGGCTTATGAAGAAGCTTATCCTCGAGTCGCCAAACGATTGGGGTTAAATGTAGAACTAGAAGAACCTGCTATTTTTGATTTTTTTAATCCCTCTTTTAGGGAATCCTACTTTAAAGATGTTCATTATGAGCTAGAAAAGCAGGGAGTAGATTTTTGGTGGATTGACTGGCAACAAGGGACTCAAGGGATGTTGGATCCACTATGGCTTTTAAACCATTATCATTATCAGGATAGTTGTAAAAATGCAGAAGGTGGTTTGATTTTATCAAGATATGCAGGTCCTGGTAGTCATCGATACCCTGTTGGTTTTTCAGGGGACACCATTATTAGTTGGAATTCCTTAAGATTTCAACCTTATTTTACAGCAACAGCATCTAATATCGGTTATAGTTGGTGGAGTCATGATATCGGTGGACACATGCTGGGGGATTATGACGAGGAGCTACAAACTAGATGGCTACAGTTTGGCGTTTTTAGTCCGATTACTCGCTTACATAGTTCTAGAAGTCCCTTCAATAGTAAAGAACCTTGGTTTTTTTCAGAAACAACATCTAAGATTATGAAGAAATACCTTCGTTTGAGACATCAGATGATTCCATATCTATATACCATGAATGTAAAGACACATGAAGAAGGTGCCCCATTAATCAGCCCAATGTATTATTTCTACCCAGAGAATGATGAGAGCTATAATGTTCCAAACCAATACTTTTTTGGAACAGAACTGATGGTGGCTCCCATTGTAGAAAAGATGGATTTGGCATTCCAATCTACAAAGTAGATGTATGGTTCCCTGAAGGTGAATGGTATGACTTCTTTTCAGAGAAAAAGTACACAGGTGGTGTGAAGTTAAGTGTTTATAGAGACATCTCGACTATGCCTGTGTTTGCAAAAAGTGGTGCAATCATTCCCCTGGTTGGTTCTGAGATAGATATGGGTGTTGATTTACCTGAAGTTGTAGATTGGTATGTATTCCCAGGCAAACAACATTATTTTGAAATGATTGAAGATCAAAATGGTCAAAGATATAAAACAAGATTATCAATCGACTGGGAAATGGGGATGGTAGAGTTAACATTACAAGGAGATTCTAGTATCGTTCCAAGCAATAGAAAGGCATAGAATTCATTTTAAAAGGAACGAATGTGTCTATAATTGAATTGCCAAATAAGAATGATACAGCTAATTTTGAATGTAAAGATAATAAAACAATATCTTTAAATGATGAAGTTTTTAGACTACTAAAGACTGCTTCTCTTCCATATGAATTAAAAAGATAGATTGTTAAATCAATTCATCAATGCCAAAAAAATTCTCATGACTTAATGAATATCTTGCATCATCAGGATAAGGAATTGAGAGGGCGTTTGTTGGAAGTGATATTTACTAATGAAAACTAATTGAGACATTTCGTACACAATTTCTATTCTTTAATTACTAATTATTTATTTTTTTTAATGTGTAATAGTTTTTACATCTCTATGCTTATTGACTTGTATTTTAGTAATTACAAGTTTGGCATAGGGATGTTTTTTGTTTACTGATACTCAATGAAAATCAAAGAGCAAACTAGGAAGCTAGCCACAGGTTGCTCAAAATACTGTTTTGAGGTTGTAGATAAGACTGACGAAGTCAGTCACATATATACGGTAAGGCGACGCTGACGTGGTTTGAAGAGATTTTCGAAGAGTATGAAGAGGAGAGGATAAGATAAGTATGTTTCAAGGTTTGGAACATTTTTAAACTAAACAAGAGCAAATTTTTAAAGGTGATTTCTCAAAGTATCAATCCACTTTTCATTATGATTTATGTGCCGATTTTTGCATGGTTGTGGGGGAAAATGGGTAAAAAGCAACCGTCCTCTTCTAAGAAATTTGCTTACGGTTTATTCGCAGCAGGTTTATCCTTCTTGTGGATGATGTTACCAGGGATGCTCTTTGGGACAGATGTTAAGGTCAGTCCTTTCTGGTTGATTATGAGTTGGGCTATTGTGATTGTGGGGGAAATGTTGATTTCGCCTATCGGTCTATCAGTCACTACTAAGCTAGCACCAAAATCCTTCCAAGCACAAATGATGTCTATCTGGTTTTTGAGTAATGCAGCTTCCCAAGCTATCAATGCTCAAATTGTAAAATTTTATACAAGCGAAACTGAAGTGGCTTACTATGGAATTGTTGGAGGAATTACGATTGTATTCGGTATTATCTTACTCTTCTACGTTCCACGTATTGAAAAACTAATGTCTGGTATCAAATAGAGAAAAACTGGAATTTCTGTAGGAATTTTAAAAGTTAGATCAATTATTTATTCAAAGGATTTAGTTCTGTATTGTATAGGGCTAGGTCCTTTTAGTTTGATTAATACTCTTCGAAAATCAAATTCAAACCGCGTCAACGTCGCCTTGCCGTATATATGTGACTGACTTCGTCAGTCCTATCTACAACCTCAAAACAGTGTTTTGAGCAGCCTGCGGCTAGTTTCCTAGTTTGCTCTTTGATTTTCATTGAGTATAAAACTCACGATGTTTCTGATTTTCCTAGTGGACATTTGTCTACTTTTTTTATATAATAAAACTAAACCAAATTGGTTGAGTTTTAAAAATATGGATTCAAGCATCGATTAGTCTTTCTAAGGAAGATAATGTCCATTAAAGTGTCATAATAGGAGGTGAAGTATGTATCAGCCAGAAAAATTAAAGGCTCGGAGGAAAGAGTTAAAACTGACACAGAAGGAAATTGCAGAGCAACTTGGGATTAGCTTTCAGGCTTACTCGGCTTGGGAACGTGGAGTCAAGGAACCATCCAAGGAAAAGGTGGCCCAGCTAGAGAACATTTTAAAAGTACCAAAAGGATATTTTACTCAGATTGAGATTGTCCGTCTCTACCATAGCCTCTCCAAGCAAGGGAAGGAGAAGGTTGTTCTCTATGCTCGCAACCTATCTCAAGAGGAGCAAGCCCAGAAAGTGACAGCTATGCCAGAGCGCCTCTACGAGTACCGTGTTTATGAACGCATGTCAGCAGGGATTGGGGCTTCAGTCTACGATGATCAGAATTTTGATACGGTTTACTTTAATGAGGAGTTGGCTCATGATTTTGCGTCATGGGTATCTGGGGACTCCATGGAACCTAAATACCAAAATGGTTCGGTGGCCCTTATTCGAGAGACAGGATTTGACTATGACGGGGCGGTTTATGCAGTGGTTTGCAACAACCAGACCTATATCAAACGGGTCTATCGAGAGGAGAATGGATTGCGTCTGGTCTCTATCAATCCTAAATACAAGGATATTTTTATCTCCTACGAGGAAGATCCTCGGATTGTGGGCATTATCGTTGGGAACTTTGTGCCGATGGAGGGCTAGCCAATGGGCTACTTTGATTATTCTAGAGAGCCCAAAAGTGACATTGCCTTTGTCGATATGAAATCCTTTATGCCAGTGTTGAGTGTGTGAAAAGAGGATTGCATCCGCTGAAAACCTCGCTTTGTGTCATGAGTCGCGCGGATAATTCAACTGGTCTTATCCTAGCCTCCTCTCCCCTGTTTAAGAAGATTTTTGGCAAATCAAATGTTGGTCGGGCCTATGATCTGCCCTTTGATATCAAGACCCGCAAATTTTCCTACTATAATGCTAGAAAGCAGGGGTTGCCTACTGATTCAGACTATGTTCGCTACATCGAAGATTGGGCTCAAGTGACCTTGATTGTGCCACCCAGGATGGATGAGTACATCGCAGTCAATATGGAAATCCAGCGAATCTTTCAAAACTATGGTAGTCCAGATGATATTTATCCCTACTCTATCGATGAGGGCTTTATTGATCTGACTAGTTCGCTCAACTATTTCATCCCAGACAAGAATCTCTCTCGCAAAGACAAGCTGGATATGCTTTCTGCTTGCATCCAGAGGGATATTTGGAGGCAGACAGGAATCTACTCTACAGTGGGTATGTCCAATGCCAATCCCTTACTGGCCAAGTTGGCTCTGGATAATGAGGCCAAGCACACCCCGACCATGAGGGCCAACTGGTCTTATCAGGATGTGGAAGAGAAGGTCTGGGCAATCCCTAAGATGACGGACTTTTGGGGAATTGGCAGGCGGATGGAGAAACGCTTGAATGCTTTGGGTATTTTTTCCATCAAAGAATTGTCCGCCAGCAATCCAGACCAGTTACAGAAAGCTCTTGGTCAGGCTGGCCTGCGTTTGTGGTTTCATGCCAACGGGATTGATGAGAGCAATGTTCATAAGCCCTATAAAGCCAAATCCAAGGGCTTGGGGAATTCCCAAATCTTGCCGAGAGACTACGTGAAGCTACGGGATATTGAAATTATTCTCCGGGAAATGGCGGAGCAGGTGGCTATTAGACTAAGAAGGTCTGGAAAGAAAACAACCCTTGTCTCTATCTATGTCGGTTTCTCTAAACAGGAGGTTAGGTCGTCTATTCACACACAAATGAAGGTCGAACCGACCAATAATACAGCTGTCTTAACGAATTATGTTTTGAAGTTATTTCATAACAAATACACTTCTGGAGCAGTCAGAAGTGTCGGAGTCAACTATTCAGGCTTTGTAGACGAGTCCTTTGGATTGATTTCCCTCTTTGATGATGTTGACAAGTTAGAAAAAGAAGAAAGGCTCCAGACGGCCATTGACTCCATTCGGGAACAATTTGGTTTTACTTCTCTTTTAAGAGCCAATGCACTGGAAGAAGCCTCTAGGAGTCTTGCTAGAAGCAAGCTGATTGGAGGACATTCTGCTGGAGGATTAGATGGATTAAAATGATTGATCGTTCTTATTTACCTTTTCAATCTGCGCGAGATTATCAAGATCCAGGTATGCAGAAGTGGATGGGGTTTTACCTCTCAGAACACACCAGTTCGCTCAGTGAAGAAAAAAAACGTGTTGATTTTTCGATAGATTTGGACCCAGTTGAGAAACTACATTTACTTTCTCAGCTTTATATTACCCAGCTAAAGGGATGCTTTGTGGTTAAGGAAAAGAGGCAGAAGGCGACTATCATCGGTGTGGTGAAAGAGTTATCACCTCAGACTCTATCTATTAGGACAAACGAGGGATATAGGTTAATAGAGGTTGCAGATGTCCTCGAAATTCGACTGTGGGAGGAGGGAGTTTATGACTAGAAAAGAGCTGTATGAAAACAAACTGCAGATGGATTATTTTTCAGATGACTATATTCGTTTTGAAGAGGATTTTCAAAAATACTCTGCCATGAACGTACCCTTGACTTTTTTGATTGATGACATCCTACGAACCATGGCCTTGAATCAGAAAAAAATTACTTTGTCTTAAACAAGGAAAATGCCAAGGATGGGCGGGAGCATAGCTTTTATTTTAGGGTGGTAACGGAAAAAGCGTGTCCCAGAAATAGGACCTATACATATTCAGGAGTCAAGAATAGCAGTCAGTAGTGCCTTGTCTGCTATGAATGTATCATTTTTACAACACTTCATGGTTCATATCATGGGGTGTTTTTCTATTTAAGTCAAAGCCCATCAAAAAATCTCACTATGATTAGGCTAAAGGAAACCTAATCATAGTGAGATTGTGAATTATAGTAGGTTTTGTATGGCCTCTTCAATTTGTTTTGGGTCTGTTTTTTTGAAGAGAAGCGTTCAAAAACCTGCCCATCACGACTGATGAGAAACTTAGCGAAATTCCATTCGATTCGTTTTCCTAGTGGACCAGATTTCTGGTCTTTCAACCAGACATAGAGGGGATCTGTTTCCTTGCCGTTGACCTTGATCTTGGCAAAACGTGGGAAGCTGGTCTGGTAATGTAGGCTACAGAAGGCGTTGATTTCCTCTGCGCTACCTGGTGCTTGTCCCATAAACTGATTGCAAGGGAAGTCTAAAATCTCAAAACCTTGGTCTTGATAGCGATCATAGAGTTCTTGAAGTCCTTGGTACTGGAGCGTTAAACCACATCCAGTAGCAGTGTTGACAACCAAGAGAATCTTACCACGATAGGCATCTAGTGGAGTTTCTTGCTTGTCTTGGTTCAAGACTGAAAAATCGTATAGTGAAGTCATTGCTTGCTTTTCTCCTTCTGTTTGGTATTTTTAGGAGTTTTCTCCTCCTGTAGTGATAGAAATCCGTAGGTCAGGGTTCCAAAAATGCTTCCGATAATCAGGCCATACATCAGGAAAGGAACACTTTTATCGAATTGCATGAGCAATTTCACAAAATCTGAAAGGGACATCTGCTGAACGAAGACTTTATGAAAGATGAGTAAGGTAAAGAAGCCAATCTGAATACTGATAAACACAACCCAGCTTCGAAATTTGATTTGGGCTTTGCTGTAGGTTTTGAGGATGATTTCTGACTTGTCATCTTTTTCCAGATGGAGTTCTTTGACGGCTCTTTGAGTTTTTAAAGTAATGAAAAAAATGAGTCCAGAGTAAACGTAGGGCATGGCATAGCGAACGGCTTCTATGAAGCGTCCAAATAACAGATAAAACAAGAAGAGGAAGAAGGAAGAATAAACGATTTGGACCATGGAACGGGCACAGGCTTTGTAGATAATTTCTTGCCGGCATTCATCAAAAGGGCCTTGGATGTGAAAGAGATTTCGAAGTAGGCGAGTGGTGAAGTCTTCTTTTTTCATGCTGATAACCTCCTAAATGAGCGGTTTTTGATTGACTTCTTTAACGAATTGATAGAGATAATAAAGATAAGTGATAGAAGAAAGGATAGCGATAGTGAGCAGTAAATAATAATTCCAATTGCCTGAGACGAGCATCAGTTGTGGAAAAGATAGAATTATAAAGTATAGTGCTAAGTTGAGTATGCGTGTTTTTGGGGAGTTAATCTTTAGATAAGTTAGTCCTTTATTAAGTCCTGGAAAAAAGACTAGCACGAGGAATATCTCTCTGATTGGCAAGTTCCCTGAAACGATGATGAAGATGAGCAGAGAACTGAACAAAAGATGATAGGTAAGTAAAGTTATTAGTGATTTCATAGGGCACCTCCTAATCCTCATCTTGATCTTTCTTAGCTTTAGCAATGCGACGGGAGATGATAATTTGTATAATCACTCCGAAGAAGAAAGAATGAAGAATACTTGAAAAAATATTTTTAAAAGCGAGAAGAGACTGAAGATAGTCCTGGCTCTCACCTAGCAGTATATGGAGAAGAGGTGTTATAAAAAATATCAATAGACCAACAAACAAACCCGCTTTCAGACCAGGGTAGTGTAGTTGCTTACTTTCTTTCTCGCTCAGCATATCTGGATCAATAGCTGTGATGCCTGTTTTTTTGGTTTGGGAGAGCACATAGAGAGAAGAAATCATGGAAATCATAAAGACAATGATTGGATAGCCGATAGCGACAATTTGCGGGTATTTATAAGCGAGGACGAAGGGGATGAGATTCCCAAACGTCATCAGATAAAAGAGGATGATAAAGACTTGATTGCCAATACGATCAGCCTCGCGTCGTTTGTGTTCGTCGAGAGGGCCAGAAATTCCGTATATGCGTTTGATGAGTTTTTCAGTGAAGGTTTCTTTTTTCATAAGTTTGCTCCTTTTTTAAAAATCTTCCTCCCAAAAGAGACTGTTGAGGTCAGTTTGGAGGCTGCGGGCGAGATTGAGACAGAGTTCCAGAGTTGGGTTGTACTTGTCGTTCTCAATCATATTGATGGTTTGTCTCGAGACACCGATATCCTTGGCGAGTTCGAGCTGTGAAATACCTAGTTCCTTGCGAAATTCTTTCACACGATTCATCTGTTCTCCTTTCTGATTTGTGTCGCATATATTTGACTATATTATATTCTTCTATAGAGCGAATGTCAAGCATATTTGACATATTTCTTAAAGAAATCTTACTTGTTTTTTTGGTCTATTTGTCTGACTAGTGCAAGCTAGTCAGATTTGTGGTAAAATAGATAAGATATGACAAAAGAATTTCATCATGTAACGGTCTTACTCCACGAAACGATTGATATGCTCGACGTAAAGCCTGACGGTATCTACGTTGATGCGACTTTGGGTGGAGCGGGCCATAGCGAATATTTATTAAGTAAATTAAGTGAAAAAGGCCATCTCTATGCCTTTGACCAGGATCAGAATGCTATTGATAATGCACAAAAACGCTTGGCACCCTACATTGAAAAGGGAATGGTGACCTTTATCAAGGATAACTTCCGTCATTTACAGGCACGTTTGCGCGAAGCTGGTGTTCAGGAAATTGATGGAATTTGTTATGACTTGGGAGTGTCTAGTCCTCAGCTGGACCAGCGTGAGCGTGGTTTTTCTTATAAAAAGGATGCGCCATTGGACATGCGCATGAATCAGGATGCTAGTCTGACAGCCTATGAAGTGGTGAACAATTATGACTATCATGACTTGGTTCGTATTTTCTTCAAGTATGGCGAGGACAAATTCTCTAAACAGATTGCGCGTAAGATTGAGCAAGCTCGAGAAGTCAAGCCTATCGAGACTACGACTGAGTTAGCAGAGATTATCAAGTCGGCCAAACCTGCCAAGGAACTTAAGAAGAAGGGGCATCCTGCTAAGCAGATTTTCCAGGCTATTCGAATTGAAGTCAATGATGAGTTGGGAGCGGCAGATGAATCCATCCAGCAGGCTATGGAGATGTTGGCTCTAGATGGTAGAATTTCAGTGATTACCTTTCATTCCTTAGAAGACCGCTTGACCAAGCAATTGTTCAAGGAAGCTTCAACGGTGGAAGTTCCCAAAAGGTTTGCCCTTCATCCCAGATGATCTCAAGCCCTAAGATGGAATTGGTGTCCCGTAAGCCAATCTTTGCCAAGTGCAGAAGAATTAGAATCCAATAACCGCTCGCACTCAGCTAAGTTGCGCGTGGCCAGAAAAATTCACAAGTAAGAGGAAAAAATGGTAGATAAAAAAGAAACAACCAGTCAATTCTTGCAGAGTCGTATAAAAAAATTCTCCCGTGTGGAGAAGGCTTTTTATCTTTCCATTGCGTTTACAGCTCTCGTTTTGGCGCTGAGTATTATCTTTATGCAGACTCGACTCCTACAAGTACAAAATGATCTGACAAAAATCAATGCGCAGATAGAGGAGAAGAAGACAGAGTTGGATGATGCCAAACAAGAGGTAAATGAATTGTTGAGGGCAGAACGCTTGAAAGAAATCGCAAATTCTAAGGACTTAAAATTGAATAACGAGAATATTCGATCAGCGGAGTAAGATATGAAGTGGACAAAAAGAATAACCCGATTTGCGATTAGAAACCGTAAATCTCCAGCAGAAAACCGTAAAATAGTGGGGAAGTACATCAGCTTGTTAGCTGTCGTACTTTTCGCTGTCTTTTTGGTTAATTTTGCTGTTATTATCGGGAGTGGTAGTAAATTTGGAACGGATCTAGTCAAAGAGGCCAAGAAAGTTCACCAAATAACCCGTACAGTCCCTGCCAAACGTGGGACTATTTATGACCGAAATGGAGTCCCGATTGCTGAGGACGCAACATCCTATAATGTCTATGCTGTCGTTGATAAAAAATACAAATCAGCAACTGGTAAAATTCTTTATGTAGAAGATGCCCAGTTTAATAAGGTAGCAGAGGTTTTCCATAAGTATCTGGATATGGACGAGGCTTATGTTAAAGAACAATTGTCTCAACCGAATCTGACTCAAGTTTCTTTTGGTGCCAAAGGAAATGGGATTACCTATGCCAATATGATGGCTATTAAAAAGGATTTGAAAGACGCTAGTGTTGAAGGAATTGACTTTACAACTAGCCCTAACAGAAGCTATCCAAATGGACAATTCGCTTCTAGTTTTATTGGTTTAGCTCAACTCCATGAAAATGAAGATGGGAGCAAGAGTTTGCTGGGAACTTCTGGGATGGAGAGTTCCTTGAACAGTATTCTTGCAGGGAAAGACGGTATTATTACCTATGAAAAAGATCGTCTGGGTAATATTGTCCCTGGAACAGAACAAGTTTCCCAGCAAACGGTAGATGGCAAGGATGTTTATACAACTATTTCCAGCACCCTTCAGTCCTTCATGGAGACCCAGATGAATGCCTTTCAAGAAAAAGTAAAAGGTAAGTATATGACAGCAACCTTGGTCAGTGCCAAAACAGGGGAAATTCTTGCAACAACGCAACGGCCGACCTTTGATGCCGATACTAAGGAAGGGTTGACCAAGGACTTTGTTTGGCGTGATATCCTCTATCAAAGCAACTATGAGCCAGGGTCAACTATGAAGGTCATGACACTAGCTGCTGCTATTGACAATAACACTTTCCCAGGAGGAGAAGTTTTCAACAGTAGTGAGTTAAAAGTGGCAGATACTACTATCCGAGATTGGGACGTCAATGAAGGATTAACTGGCGGAGGAATGATGACCTTTTCTCAAGGGTTTGCGCACTCAAGTAACGTTGGGATGACGCTTCTGGAGCAAAAGATGGGAGATGCTACCTGGCTGGATTATCTAAGTCGCTTTAAATTTGGTGTTCCGACTCGTTTTGGCTTGACGGATGAATATGCAGGTCAACTTCCGGCTGACAATATCGTAAATATTGCTCAGAGCTCATTTGGACAAGGGGTTTCAGTGACCCAAACCCAAATGTTACGTGCTTTTACAGCGATTGCTAATGATGGAATTATGTTAGAGCCTAAATTTATTAGTGCAATTTATGATTCTAATAATCAATCTGTTCGTAAGTCTCAAAAAGAAGTTGTGGGGAATCCTGTTTCTAAAGATGCGGCAAGTTTAACTCGAACTCATATGGTGTTAGTAGGAACTGATCCTGTTTATGGAACTATGCATAACCACAGTACAGGCAAGCCAACTGTAACTGTGCCTGGTCAAAATGTAGCTCTCAAGTCCGGTACAGCCCAGATTGCTGATGAGAAAAATGGTGGATATTTGATTGGTTCTACCAATCATATTTTTTCGGCAGTATCGATGAATCCAGCTGAAAATCCTGATTTTATCTTGTATGTAACAGTTCAACAACCTGAGCATTATTCAGGGATCCAGTTGGGAGAATTTGCTAATCCTATCTTGGAAAGGGCAGTGGCCATGAAAGATTCTCTTAATCTTCAATCAACAGCTAAAGCCTTAGATCAAATAAGTAGTCAGACTTCTTATGCTATGCCTAGTATCAAGGACATATCTCCTGGAGATTTAGCAGAAGAACTACGTCGCAATATTGTGCAACCAATTGTTGTTGGTGCAGGTACGAAGATAAAAAATGCCTCTATTGAGGAAGGGAAAAATCTCGCACCAAACCAACAAGTTCTTCTTTTATCGGATAAGGTAGAAGAAATTCCAGATATGTATGGTTGGACAAAAACAACCGCAGAAGCTTTTTCTAAGTGGTTAAATATAGAACTTGAATTTGAAGGTTCAGGCTCTACTGTGCAGAAGCAGGATGTTCGTGCTAATACAGCTATCAAGGACATTAAAAAAATTACATTAACTTTAGGAGACTAATATGTTTATTTCCATCAGTGCTGGAATTGTGACATTTTTACTAACTTTGGTAGGAATTCCAGCCTTTATCCAATTTTATAGAAAGGCGCAAATTACAGGCCAGCAGATGCATGAGGATGTCAAGCAGCATCAGGCAAAAGCTGGCACGCCCACAATGGGCGGTTTGGTTTTCTTAATTGCTTCTGTTTTGGTTGCTTTCTTTCTTGCCCTATTTAGTAGCCAATTCAGCAATAATGTAGGAATGATTTTGTTCATCTTGGTTCTTTATGGACTTGTCGGATTTTTAGATGACTTTCTCAAGGTCTTTCGTAAGATTAATGAGGGCCTTAATCCCAAGCAAAAATTGGCTCTTCAGCTTCTAGGTGGCGTCATTTTCTACCTTTTCTATGAGCGCGGTGGCGATATGCTTTCAGTTTTTGGTTACCAAGTGCATCTAGGGATTTTCTATATTGTTTTTGCTCTTTTCTGGTTAGTCGGTTTTTCAAATGCAGTCAACTTGACAGACGGTATTGACGGTTTAGCTAGTATTTCCGTTGTGATTAGTCTATCTGCTTATGGAGTTATTGCTTATGTGCAAGGTCAGATGGATATTCTTCTGGTGATTCTGGCTATGATCGGTGGTTTACTCGGTTTCTTCGTCTTTAACCACAAGCCTGCTAAGGTCTTTATGGGGGATGTGGGAAGTTTGGCTCTAGGTGGAATGCTGGCAGCTATCTCAATGGCCCTCCACCAAGAATGGACTCTCTTGATTATCGGAATTGTTTATGTCTTTGAAACAACTTCGGTCATGATGCAAGTCAGCTATTTCAAAATGACTGGTGGCAAACGTATTTTCCGTATGACACCTGTCCATCACCATTTTGAACTTGGAGGATTGTCTGGTAAAGGAAATCCTTGGAGCGAGTGGAAGGTTGACTTCTTCTTTTGGGGAGTGGGGCTTCTAGCAAGTCTCCTGACCCTAGCAATTTTATATTTGATGTAAGAATGACACCCTGACGTTTCAGGGTGTTTTTGCTTTTTAAAAAACATTGGTCAATCAAAGTCAAATATTTTGACCTTTTCTGACTAATGTAGTATATTATGAACGTAAGGTAAATGATAGCCTTACTCGAGCACTTATACTCAATGAAAATCAAAGAGCAAACTAGGAAGCTAGTCGCAGGTTGCTCAAAACACTGTTTTGAGGTTGCGGATAGAGATGACGTGGTTTGAATAGATTTTCTAAGAGTATAAAAAAACATTGGTCAATCAAAGTCAAATTTCTTGACCTTTTTGACTAATGTAGTATATTATGAACGTAAGGTAAATGAAAGCCTTGCTAGAACACTTATTTAAAGTAAAATAGAAAGAGGTGGGGTCTATGTTTAATCTAGAAATCTTCATAAGTAAAGATAGTCTACTCCTGCTTGAAAAAGAAAAATCAGAAATAGTACGTAGAGTAGCGATTTAGCTAGTCTAAATTTTTTAAAACAAAGGTCAAAGATAGTCAATATCAGTAATCATAACTAAGTAAACAAAAAGAGGTAAAGAATATGAACAACAACTTTAATAATTTTAACAACATGGATGATTTATTTAACCAATTGATGGGTGGTATGCGAGGATATAGTTCTGAAAATCGCCGTTACTTGATTAATGGACGTGAAGTGACACCTGAGGAATTTGCTCACTATCGTGCAACTGGTCAATTGCCAGGAAATGCAGAAGTTGATGGACAAATGCAACAACAAACTTCAGGTATGAAACAAGACGGTGTCCTTGCTAAACTCGGTCGTAACTTGACAGCAGAAGCGCGTGAAGGCAAGTTGGATCCTGTTATCGGACGAAACAAGGAAATTCAAGAAACATCTGAAATTCTTTCACGCCGTACCAAGAACAATCCTGTTCTAGTCGGAGATGCAGGTGTTGGTAAGACAGCGGTTGTCGAAGGTCTAGCACAAGCGATTGTGAATGGAGATGTCCCAGCTGCTATCAAGAACAAGGAAATTATTTCCATTGATATCTCAGGTCTTGAGGCTGGTACTCAGTACCGTGGTAGCTTTGAAGAAAACGTTCAAAACTTAGTCAATGAAGTGAAAGAAGCGGGAAATATCATTCTCTTCTTTGATGAAATTCACCAAATTCTCGGTGCTGGTAGCACGGGTGGTGACAGTGGTTCTAAAGGGCTTGCGGACATTCTCAAGCCAGCCCTCTCTCGTGGTGAGTTGACAGTCATTGGGGCAACGACTCAAGATGAATACCGTAACACCATCTTGAAGAATGCAGCTCTTGCTCGTCGTTTCAACGAAGTCAAGGTCAATGCTCCTTCAGCAGAGGATACCTTTAAAATTCTTCAAGGGATTCGTGACCTCTATCAACAACACCACAATGTCATCTTGCCAGATGAAGTCTTAAAGGCAGCAGTGGATTATTCTGTCCAATACATTCCACAACGTAGCTTGCCAGATAAGGCTATTGACCTTGTCGATGTAACGGCAGCTCACTTGGCAGCTCAACATCCAGTAACAGATGTGCATGCTGTTGAACGTGAAATCGAGGCAGAAAAAGACAAGCAAGAAAAAGCAGTTGAAGCAGAAGATTTTGAAGCAGCTCTAAACTATAAAACACGCATTGCAGAATTGGAAAAGAAAATTGAAAACCACACAGAAGATATGAAAGTGACTGCAAGTGTCAACGATGTGGCTGAATCTGTAGAACGAATGACGGGTATCCCAGTATCGCAAATGGGAGCATCAGACATCGAACGATTGAAAGATATGGCTCATCGTCTGCAAGATAAGGTAATCGGCCAAGACAAGGCAGTTGAAGCTGTAGCACGTGCCATTCGTCGTAACCGTGCTGGTTCGATGAAGGTAATCGCCCAATTGGTAGCTTCCTCTTTGTAGGTCCAACTGGGGTTGGTAAGACTGAACTTGCTAAACAATTGGCGCTAGATATGTTTGGAACCAAGGACGCCATCATCCGTTTGGATATGTCTGAATATAGCGACCGCACAGCCGTTTCTAAGCTAATTGGTACAACAGCAGGATATGTGGGTTATGATGACAATAGCAATACCTTGACAGAACGTGTCCGTCGCAATCCATACTCTATCATTCTCTTGGATGAAATTGAAAAGGCTGATCCTCAAGTGATCACTCTTCTCCTCCAAGTCTTGGATGATGGTCGTTTGACAGATGGTCAAGGAAATACGGTGAACTTTAAGAACACTGTCATTATCGCAACATCAAATGCTGGATTTGGCTATGAAGCCAACTTGACAGAAGATGCGGACAAACCAGAATTGATGGATCGTTTGAAACCCTTCTTCCGTCCAGAATTCCTCAACCGCTTTAACGCAGTTATCGAGTTCTCGCACTTGACCAAGGAAGATCTTTCTAAGATTGTGGACTTGATGTTGACCGAAGTCAACCAAACCTTGGCTAAGAAAGACATTGACTTAGCAGTCAGTCAAGCAGCTAAAGACTATATCACAGAAGAAGGCTATGACGAAGTCATGGGTGTTCGTCCACTCCGTCGCGTGGTTGAACAAGAAATTCGTGATAAGGTGACAGATTTCCACTTGGATCATCTAGATGCAAAACATCTGGAAGCCGATATGGAAGATGGCGGTTTAGTTATTCGTGAAAAAGCCTAAGACAGAATTTTGAGGATAAAAAAAGAAAAAGGCTGGATAAAAAAAGATTTTTGGATTTTATACTCAAGAAAAAAATCAAAAATAGAACTAGGGATCGACTTCATTATAGAAGTTTAAATTTCAGATAATATTGACAAAGTCAGTAACAAATCTGAGGCAAGATATTGCCATGTGGATTGATATTTGAATTTAGAAGAGTATTTGGAATTCTTTTGTTATGAATTCTGAGAATAAATAGATAAAACAAAAAAAGCGAATAAAAACAGGATTCTGAGTTTCAGAAAAACTAGTTTATTCCTTTTTTTATTTATGTTTATCTATCTTGGCTTAATTCGAGTATTTCCATCACCTTATGAACAATCCTCTTATGTTGTGGGTGTTTCTGAATCTTCAATAACAGTTCCATCATCTCAGTATTTTTGTGGCACAGAATGTAGAATATCTCCCATAGCTTTTAACCTCTGTGATAAGTCTTACTATTCATCTTATAGGTTAAGAGTATATGTTTTTTTATTTACCTTAGTTTAAAAATAATTTAAAAAAATTAACTAAAGTATATTTATTGTGGTATAATTAGGATAGTGTTTAACAATATTTTTAAACATAAATATATAAAAACAGGAGGCTTTTTTTATGAAAAATATAGGTGATATTACTTGGTTTATGGGATAATTATCTACGATTTATATTTAAGTAATTGAGTCTAATTAACTTTCTTATTGCTTAAAGTGAATTATGAAATAAAGGAGTATTTAAAGTGAAAAAGAAAAACACAATGATTACAGCTTTTATAGCATTATTTATAGTCTTTGCTGGTATTAAGTCTGTAGAAGCTAAACCTAGTGATGAGGGCTTAAGACTTCTTGTAATGAACTTTTCTAAAACTCTAGAAGATAGAGATGATTATAAGTATGTAGGAGATGTTGCTACAAATCGTTTTGGAGTCTTCTACTGGGGTAAAACTGGAGAACTTGCTTGGTATCACCCTGAAACTGGAAAAGTGATAGACCCTGTTGTTGATGGCAAAGAAATTTCAGAAATAACTCATCAAAATTTTAAATATGGTGTAGAAAAAATAACACCATCTTTCTTTCCTGAAGATGAATCGCCAACACAAGAAGATACAGCTTATGCTATGTATATTGCTGAAAAAAATAGATACGGTGGCTATATAGAACAAAACTATGACGGTTATAGTTCAAATACTGTTGAACAGATTAAAAAGGGACTGAAAAAAGATAGAAATGAGTATCTAAAACAACAAAATAAAAATTTAGATGAGTTTGTAGAAAAATTATCTAAGACAGGTTACGAAAATTTAGTATACATAGGAGATGTTGCTAGCGACTTGTATAGAGGAATATTCTATTGGGGTAAGACTGGAGAACTTGCTTGGTACAGTCCAACAACAGATATGGTACTAGATCCTATTGCTGATGGGCGAGAAATTGCAAAAATCTCTGAATATAGGTACGGAGGTATGGAAGCTGGAGATTTTAGTTATGCTAGGTACATCGCTGAATTAAATAAGCGTAAAGGGTATGACACTCTTAAAAAGATTAAAGTAGGAATCAAGAAATATCCTAAGAGTGATACTACAATTAAAGCTGAAGAAGTTCCTGCTAAAAAATCTGAAGAACCATTAAAAAAACAAGATACTGAACTTAAGGAAAAGAAAGTAGAAGAAAGCCTACTACACAGAAACAAGGTTGGGTACAAGAAAATGGTAAATGGTTCTACTATGACCAATCAAGCAACAAGCAATCTGGTTGGGTTCAAGTAAACGGTGCATGGTATTACCTAGCACAAGATGGAGAAATGAAGACAGGTTGGTTAAATCAAGGAGGCTCTTGGTACTATCTTACTGATTCAGGCTCTATGAAAACTGGTTGGCAAAAAGTTAATGGAACTTGGTATTATCTCAATGGCTCAGGAGCTATGCAAACAGGTTGGCTTAATCAATCTGGTACATGGTACTACCTAAACAACTCAGGTTCTATGCAGACCGGATGGCTTAGTCAAAGCGGAACTTGGTACTACCTCACTGACTCAGGGTCTATGAAGACTGGTTGGTATCAAGTTAACACTAAATGGTACTACTCTTATAGCTCAGGAGCATTAGCAGCTAGCACAACAGTTGACGGTTATACTGTAAATGCTAATGGGGAATGGATTTAGTAATACGTTTTTTAAGGTAATAGATAAGCACTGGATACTCAGATTCAGTGCTTTCTTTTTTCTTTTTGTTTTTTAATCGACCTCTTCAACAAAGAAAAAACATTCTAAAATTACAACCTATACCTCATTCCTTATCTGAATAACGTAACCGTCTACGATTAGATAAATTTAGTATAAATTACACTTTAGGTGCTTTTTTTAATTTATCACTAGCTATCTTGGCTTAATTCAAGTATTTCTATTACCTTATGAACAATCATCTTATGCTGTGGATGTTTCTGAATCTTCAATAACAGTTCCATCATCTCTGTATCTCGTGGCACAGAATAAGGTAAGAAAAAATCACTCAATGGAACTTCTAAAGCATCAACAATCTTCACAAAAGTTTCCAAAGAGATATTTCTGTGACTATTCTCTATTTGACTGATATAAGGGACACTTAGATTTGTTTTTTTCTGCTAATTCTTGCTGTGTAATCTTTTTTTTGACACTCGTAAGTCTCGTATCTGATTACTTATAGTTTCTAATATATCATCCATTCCTTCACCCTCTATGTTAAATCTACTATCTATCTTATAGATTAAACAATCAGGTTTACATTCTCTATAGTTTAATATTTAATAAAAAAATATATTTTTATTGTTAAAGTTTGTGTGATATAATTATAACTATTAAGAAATATTTCTTTTATTTTATTAAATAAAGTTAAACATCAGGAGGTTATATATGCTTAACAAGCTAAAGGAATTGAGTAAAGAACAAAAGATTATAGGTGGTATTGTACTATTGCTTATCCTTATTTTGTTCTTCACACTATTAACTAGCGGTAGCACTAGACACTCACAAGTTCAAACTAAGGCTAATGATTCTGTCAAGCAGTCTTCACAAGTTAAACAGTCTAGTTCATCTTCCTCTACTTCATCATCCAGTTCTTCATCCAGCACTTCATCCAGCACTTCATCCAGCACATCTACCACAAGCTCTAGCTCAACTGAAGATAGTATAATAGATACGACAGCCGAAGAGCTTCGAGAAATGGAGAATGATGGTAGATTAAAGACTGGTCAGCTATACCGCTTCACAGCAGAACTAACACGCCAAAAGTTTTGGGAAGCATACGTAGGACATTTTAAAGTTCTAGAAGCATACCATACTATTTGGGTACAAGCTAATAATGCTCCTATAACTGGTGTACAAGTACAAATTAAGAAATCTATGATTAAGGGATGGCAAGAAGGAGCAACCGTTACTTTCACAATCAAAATCATGGAAGACTCTGAAAAATTTCAATTCTGAGTTGCTACTGATGCCACACTTATCACGACTCCCACAGAAGAATAGCACACAGAAAATGTAACACAAGAAATTGATACACAGGCAATACTAAAAGGCAACTTCTCTAGTATAGCTGCTACTTGGAGGAATGAGTTAGGACATGAAATAGTGTTTAATAAGACTGGTTTAGTAAAAGGAGGACAGATAAATAGGGGAGGAATATCAACTGATGGAATTATAGGATTTGATGTAAGGAGTGGGCCTACAGGTTACGGAATAGATATTTATCCAATTGGCATTACTATAAGATGGGTTGATTCTGATTTAAGCAAAAATAGAATCATAGCTGGACAAAATGCTCCAGATAAATCCGAACAAGTTTTTATAAAACAGACTAAAACAAAATTAACTTTGATTGAAAATAATGGCATAAAAGAGAATTAGATGAAGTGGTTTAGATTTGTTTAGTTCTTTATTTAGAAAATCTTCCCACAATAAAACGCATAATATCAAGATTTTAACACTTGATACTATGCGTTTTTCTGGTTTTAAAGCCTTTTTTCCAGTATCTTTTTTACGTTTAGATGACATGGCGTTCAAAGGCATCATCTGAAATCCCTTGTTCTAGGATGAGTTTTGCCCATTCTTTAGCAGAAAAGAGGCTGTGATCCTTGTAGTTTCCGCAAGATTCGATAGTTGTTCCTGGGACATCTTCCCAAGTAGTAGTTTCAGCGATTTCTTTGAGTGAATCCTTGATGACAGCTGCAATTTCAGCGCTGGTGTGACGTCCCCACATAATCATGTGGAAGCCTGTACGGCAACCAAATGGTGAACAGTCAATCATGCCGTCAATGCGAGTACGGATGAGTTTGGCCAGGAGGTGCTCGATAGTGTGAAGGCCAGCAGTAGGGATAGAGTCTTCGTTTGGTTGCACTAAACGAATATCGTAATTGGAGATGATGTCTCCCTTTGGCCCTGTTTCTTCCCCAATCAAGCGGACATAGGGTGCTTTAACAATGGTGTGGTCAAGTTCAAAACTTTCAACAATAACTTCTTTTGACATGGTAAATCCTTTCAGTTTTCTTCTTTTATTATAACATAAAGCCGGCTCCTGAGGCAGAGAGAAAACCTCTCCGAGACTGGAGAGGTTCAAATCTTTACTTACGATACAAACGGTCGTATTGGTAGTAAGGGTCAAAGGTTACGTTGATACCCAATTTACGAAGGACATTCTTGTCTTCATCAGTCAAGATAATGGTTGAGTGGGCTTCGCTTCCTTTGAGGTTCCCAAGTTCTTCCATGGCACGCGCAGCATCAGGATTTTCCATAGCTGTGATTGCAAGTGCAATCAAAATTTCATTTGAGTGGAGGCGAGGATTGCGGCTACCTAGATGATCGATTTTAAGACCTTGAATTGGTTTGACGACTTCAGGCTCGATTAGTTTTACTTCCTTAGCGATGTCAGCTGATTTTTTGATGGCATTGATCAAGGCAGCAGCTGTAGGACCAAAGAGTTCAGAGTTTTTACCAGTCACGATTTCCCCATTTGGCAATTCAAGGGCTAGGGCAGGGCCACCAGTTTCTTCTGCTTTTTGGCGTGCAGCGACAGCAACCTTACGGTCTGCAGGTGTGATGCCGAGGTCGTTCATGAGCAGTTCAATCTTTCTTGACAGCAGATTCGCCAGACTTTTTCGGCTTTAAAATCAAGAACAGTTTGATAGTAGCGACGGATGATTTCTTGTTTAGAAGCTTCGACAGCAGCTTCATCATCTGTAATAGCGAAACCAACCATGTTGACACCCATGTCTGTCGGTGAAGCGTATGGAGATTCACCTAGGATACGTTCCAACATGCGTTTGAGCACTGGGAAAATTTCGATATCACGGTTGTAGTTGACAGTGGTTTCTCCATAGGTTTGGAGATGGAAAGGGTCAATCATGTTGACATCGTCAAGGTCTGCGGTTGCAGCCTCGTAGGCCAAGTTGACTGGGTGATGAAGGGAAGATTCCAAACTGGGAAGGTTTCAAATTTAGCGTAACCAGACTTGATACCATTGATTTGGTCGTGGTACATATTTGACATACAAGTTGCCAATTTTCCAGAACCAGGTCCAGGAGCAGTTACGACAATCAAGTTACGACTGGTTTTGATGTAGTCGTTTTTCCCCATACCTTCTGGAGAAATGATGTGATCCATATCCGTCGGATATCCTTTGATTGGATAATGAAGATAAGAATCAATCCCGTTTTTCTCAAGTTGGTTGCGGAAGGCATCTGCAGCTGGTTGGCCAGCGTACTGTGTGATGACAACGGAGCCGACAAAAATTCCCAGTTCATTGAATTTGTCAATCAAACGAAGAACTTCTTGGTCATAAGAAATGCCCAAGTCACCACGTGCTTTGGAATGCTCGATGTTGCTAGCATTAATGGCAATTACAACCTCGACTTGCTCTTTCAATTCTTGCAAGAGCTTGATTTTGTTGTCAGGCTCATAACCAGGAAGAACACGAGCAGCGTGGAAAATCTTCTAACATTTTGCCACCAAACTCCAAGTAGAGCTTGCCGTCAAATTGGTTAATGCGCTCCAAAATGTGGTCGCGCTGTAGATTCAAATATTGTTCAGAACTAAAAGCTTGTTTTTTCATTTTTTTACCTCTGACCTCTATTATAATAAAAAATTGGAAGTTAGGAAACTATGGAGTTAAAAAAGGAATCAAAAAGATTAGGCAAACGCTTGCACAAAACTCTGAAAAGCGCTATCATAGACTATAGATTATTAAAATAATGAGGTAAGAAGATGCAAGAAAAATGGTGGCACAATGCCGTAGTCTATCAAGTTTATCCTAAGAGCTTTATGGATAGCAACGGAGATGGAATTGGCGATTTGCCAGGAATTACCAGTAAGTTAGACTATCTAGCCAAGTTAGGAATTACAGCGATTTGGCTTTCTCCTGTTTATGACAGCCCTATGGATGATAATGGTTATGATATTGCTGATTATCAAGCGATTGCAGCTATTTTCGGGACCATGGAGGACATGGACCAACTAATCGCAGAAGCTAAGAAACGTGATATTCGTATCATCATGGACTTGGTGGTCAATCATACCTCGGATGAACATGCTTGGTTTTTTGAGGCATGTGAAAATCCTGATAGCCCTGAGCGTGACTACTATATCTGGCGAGATGAGCCTAACGATCTAGATTCTATCTTTAGCGGATCTGCTTGGGAATACGATGAAAAGTCAGGTCAATACTATCTTCACTTTTTCAGTAAAAAACAGCCTGATCTTAACTGGGAAAATGAAAAACTTCGCCAGAAAATTTATGAGATGATGAACTTCTGGATTGATAAAGGCATTGGCGGTTTCCGTATGGATGTTATTGACATGATTGGCAAAATTCCTGATGAGAAGGTAGTCAATAATGGTCCTATGCTCCACCCTTATCTCAAGGAGATGAACAGAGCCACCTTTGGCGACAAAGATCTCTTGACAGTAGGGGAGACTTGGGGAGCTACACCAGAAATTGCCAAACTCTATTCTGATCCAAAGGGGCAAGAATTATCTATGGTCTTCCAGTTTGAGCATATCTGTCTTCAGTATCAGGAAGGTCAGCCTAAATGGCACTATCAAAAAGAGCTTAATATCGCTAAGTTGAAAGAAATTTTAAATAAATGGCAGACAGAGTTAGGAGTTGAGGATGGCTGGAATTCCCTCTTCTGGAACAATCATGACCTCCCTCGTATTGTCTCTATCTGGGGAAATGACCAAGAATACCGTGAAAAATCTGCCAAAGCCTTTGCGATTTTGCTTCATCTCATGAGAGGGACACCTTATATCTACCAAGGTGAGGAGATTGGGATGACCAACTATCCCTTTGAAACACTGGAGCAAGTAGAAGATATTGAATCTCTCAACTATGCGCGTGAATCTCTTGAAAGGCGTTCCGATGGAAGAAATCATGGATAGTATCCGTGTTATTGGACGTGACAATGCCCGTACCCCGATGCAATGGGATGAGAGCCAAAATGCTGGTTTCTCAACAGGTCAACCTTGGTTGGCAGTCAATCCAAACTATCAAGCAATCAACGTTCAAGAAGCACTGGCAAATCCAGATTCTATTTTCTATACTTATCAGAAGTTGGTCCAAATCCGCAAGGAGAACAGCTGGCTGATTCGAGCTGACTTTGAATTGCTTGATACGGCTGACAAGGTCTTTGCCTATATCCGTAAGGACGGTGACCGCCGTTTCCTAGTTGTGGCTAACTTGTCCAATGAAGAGCAAGACTTGGCAGTAGAAGGAAATGTCAAATCGGTCTTGATTGAGAACACCCTAGCTCAAGAAGCCTTTGAAAAGCAAATCTTAGCTCCATGGGATGCTTTCTGTGTGGAAATGACTAAGTAAAAAGTGAGAACCTTGAGCCTTAGAGCTTGAGGTTTTTTGCTAAAAGTTGTGTAAAAAACTCTTTTAAAAGCATTTGTTAGAATTTTCTAAAAAATCTGTCAAAAGCTCTTGCATTTGTAAAAAAATAGGGTATAATAGTGAAAATACTATTTTGAAGGAGATTATTTATGCAATCGAAAAAGTGGCTCTTAGGAGCAGGAGTGACCTTGAGTACAGCCATTCTTTTAACAGCTTGTGGGAAAAGTGAAAAGAATGCAGACGCTCCCAAAACATTTTCTTATGTTTATGCTGTTGATCCATCATCCTTGGATTATAGCGTTACAAGTAAAAGTTCAACTTCTGACGTAATAGGTAATGTCGTCGACGGTCTTTTAGAGAATGATAAATATGGGAATCTCATTCCTTCTCTAGCAGAGGATTGGTCAGTTTCTAAAGATGGCTTGACTTATACCTACAAACTTCGTAAAGGTGTGAAGTGGTATACTTCAGAAGGAGAAGAGTATGCGGAAGTTAAAGCTCAGGATTTTGTTACCGGTCTGAAACATGCAGCAGATGGAAAGTCTGATGGTCTTTCTTTGGTTGAGAAATCCATCAAAGGATTGGAGGCTTATGTTAGTGGTGAGACAAACGATTTCTCAACTGTAGGTGTAAAGGCTCTTGATGATTATACGGTAGAATATACCCTTAATAACCCGGAAAGTTTTTGGAACTCTAAAGTAACCACAGCAACCATGCTTCCTGTAAATGAAGAATTTTTGAATGCAACAGGCAAGGATTACGGAGCGCCAACTCCATCAAGTATTCTTTACAATGGCCCATATTTTTTTGAAATCTTTGATTTCTAAATCTGTGATTGAATATGAAAAAAATCCTAACTATTGGGATAAGGACAATGTCAAAATTGATAATGTAAAAATTAACATTCTATGATGGTTCAGATCAAGAATCCTTAATTCGTAGCTTTACACAAGGTGCCTATACCACTGCACGTCTTTTTCCAGCAAGCTCAAACTTTGAGTCAACTAAGAAAGAGTACGGAGATAAGATTGTCTATAGTCCACAAGAGGCAACAAGCTACTACCTCACTGTGAACGTAAACCGCCAGTCTTACAATAAAACAGCTAAAACAGATGAGTCACAAAAAACATCAACAAAAGAAGCTCTTCTCAATAAGAACTTCCGTCAGGCTCTTAATTTTGCATTTAATCGCCACGCCTATACAGCTCAATTAAACGGTGAAGAGGGTGCGGATAAGATTATTCGTAATAGTCTAGTGCCAGATAATTACGTTCAAGTAGCTGGGAAGACCTTCGGACAGTTGGCTCAGGATGAACTACTGAAATATGGAGAACAGTGGAAAGATGTGACTCTCACAGATGGTAAGGATACAATTTACAATCCAACAAAGGCTAAATCTGCATTTGAAAAAGCGAAGTCAGAATTGCAAGCTAAGGGAGTGAGTTTCCCGATTCATTTGGATGTGCCTGTTGAGCAAACTGATGTAGTTGCGGTTCAACAAACCAATTCGCTAAAACAATCAATTGAAGAAACGCTTGGAACGGAGAATGTCATTATAGATGTTCTTCAAATGACAGATAATGAGAAGGAAAGTATTACTTCTCAAGCTAAAGTTCCAACCCAAAAAGATTATGATTTGAACGGAACAGGTTGGGGACCAGATTACCAAGATCCAGCAACCTATCTCAATATTTTAGATGCTAAGAAGGGTTCTGCCTTGAAACATCTAGGTATAACAAAGGGCAAGGATCCTGAAGTTGTGGCGAAAGTTGGCTTGGATGAATACAAGAATCTCTTGGATGATGCGGCTTCTGAGACAAGTAATCTTGATAAACGATACGAAAAGTATGCCAAAGCACAGGCTTGGGTTACTGATAGTTCACTTCTTATTCCAGTTGCTTCTTCAGGGGGCTCTCCTATGGTTAGTCGTACTGTTCCATTTACCAAAGCTTATTCACAGGTCGGTATTAAGGGAGATCCATTTATTTTTAAAGGTATGCAACTTCAAAATGATATCGTGACAACTAAAGAGTATGAGGCGGCCTTCAAAAAGTGGCAAAAGGAAAAACTGGAATCGAATGCTCAGTATCAAAAGGATTTAGAAAAGCACATAGAATAATGTGAATGAGAATCTTGCTTTCGTTAGGTTATCAGTTAATTCATTGATATTTAAATGATAAATCGTATAAAAAAACAAGGGAGGACTGTATGAAAGACAGAAATCCTTTTGTTTTTTTAATAACCAAGGTTTATAAACTTTCATTCTCAAAAATTCAATTAACTTTACAAATTTCCACTATTTTGGTAAAAATAAACTTATGTTATAAAAACTAACATAAAGGAGAAAGAAGATGACTACAAAAAAAGCGTGTCCTTAGTGCAGGCCTGACTGTTGCGGCTGCCTTGCTTTTAGCTGCTTGCGGACAATCAGGTTCAGATACAAAAACTTACTCATCAACCTTTAGTGGAAACCCAACTACTTTTAACTACCTATTAGACTACTACGCTGATAATACAGCCATCATTACCAACCTAGTTGATGGCTTGCTTGAAAATGATAACCATGGAAACCTAGTTCCATCTTTGGCAGAAGACTGGTCTGTTTCAAGCGACGGTCTGACTTATACCTATAAACTGAGAAAAGATGCCAAATGGTTTACGGCTGACGGTGAAGAGTACGCTCCAGTCAAGGCACAAGATTTTGTGACAGGGATTAAGTACGCAGTGGACAATAAATCCCAGGCCATTGACTTGATTCAAAACTCGATCAAGGGCTTGAATGATTATATTACAGGAGCGGATTCTGACTTTTCTAAGGTTGGGGTGAAGGCCATTGACGACCAGACTGTTGAGTATACTTTGGCGCGCCCAGAACCTTACTGGAACTCAAAAACAACCAACAGTATCCTTTTCCCAGTGAATGAAGAGTTTTTAAACTCAAAAGGGAAAGATTTTGGTACCCTATCTCCAGATAGCATTCTCTACAGCGGCCCTTATTTGTTAAAAGATTTCACATCAAAATCATCGATCGAATATGTGAAAAATCCGCATTACTATGATCATGACAAAGTATCGATTGAACACGTAAAATTGGCTTACTTTGATGGTTCAGACCAAGAATTGACCATCCGTAACTTTGAAAGTGGAGCTTATTCTATCGCTGGGGTTTATCCAAATAGTTCTAACTTTGCCAAGACCAAGGAGAAATATAAGGATAATATCGTCTATAGCTTGCAGGACAAGACTTCTTGGTATTTCAATTTCAACGTCAACCGTAAGGCCTACAATCACACTGATAAACGACAGATGAGCAGAAGAAGTCAACTGAGACAGCTGTCTTGAACAAAAACTTCCGCCAAGCGGTGAACTTTGCCTTGGACCGTACAGCCTATTCTGCTCAGTCAAATGGGGAAGAAGCAGCTAGCAAGACCCTTCGTAACACCCTAGTGCCTCCTACATTTGTCCAAGTTGGAGACAAGACTTTTGGAGAAGTAGTTGCTTCTAAATTGGTCAACTATGGCACAGAATGGTCAGATATTAACTTGGCAGATGCTCAGGATGCCTATTTCAACAAAGAAAAAGCCCAAGCAAAATTTGCGGAAGCTAAAAAAGAATTGGCAAGTCAAGGTGTGACTTTCCCTATTCACTTGGATGTGGCTGTTGATCAAACAAGTAAAAATGCCGTGACAGGCATGAACTCTGTTAAGCAGACCCTTGAGTCAGTTTTGGGTGCTGCTAACATTGTCATTGATGTTCAACAACTTTCAACAGATGATTTTAATAACGTAGCCTTCTTAGCACCGACACCAGCTGATCGTGACTATGATTTGAACTTTGATGGTTGGGTAGGTGACTACCAAGATCCGTCAACTTATCTTAATCCTTTCAATGCAGAGGATGGGTTCTACCTCAAAATCTTTGGTCTAGATGCTCAGGAAGATAAAGCTAAGATTGCTAGCTTGGGACTTGATACTTACACCAAGATGCTCAAAGATGCAGATAGTGAAAATAAAGATGTAGCCAAACGATATGAAAAATATGCTGAAACACAGGCTTGGATGATTGACAATTCTCTGATTATGTCAGCTATGTCAAGTGGTGGAACAGCATCTGTAACCAAAGTAACGCCATTTACAAGAGGGTATTCACTGGTCGGTATCAAGGGTGATGGTAATAACTACAAGTATATGAAATTGCAAAAAGATACTGTGACAACCAAACAGTTTGAAGAAGCTAAGACCAAATGGGAGCAAGAAAGCAAAAAAGCAATCGAAAAAGCTCAAAAAGAAGCAGAAAATCATGTTAAATAATGGGAAATAGCTTTTTAAGAAGAATCATAAAGACAAACATCAATTTTGGTGCTTGTCTTTTTAAAATCACTCGGCTATTGAAAAACTGAGAAATGAGTTGTTTTGTGCTAAAAATAGATTGAAACTAATACTCAATAAAAATCAAAGAGTAACTGGGAAGTTAGCTTAAAGTACAGCTTTGAGGTGGTAGATAGAACTGACGAAGTCAGCTCAAAATACTGTTTTGAGGTTGCAGATGGACGCTGACGTGGTTTGAAGAGATTTTCGAAGAGTATAAGATTCTCTCTTTTGCTATAGTTAAGGAGATGTAAAGATAAGTGATAAGGAAGAGACTATGTACGACTATCTAATCGTTGGTGCTGGGTTGTCGGGAGCAATTTTTGCTTATGAGGCGACTAAGCGTGGAAAAAAAGTAAAAGTTATTGATAAACGTGACCACATTGGTGGAAATATCTACTGTGAGAATGTAGAAGGAATCAACGTTCACAAATATGGTGCTCATATCTTCCATACTTCTAATAAAAAAGTCTGGGATTATGTTAATCAATTTGCTGAATTTAACAACTACATCAACTCGCCTGTAGCTAATTACAAGGGTAGCCTTTATAATCTACCTTTCAATATGAATACTTTCTATGCTATGTGGGGGACAAAAACTCCTCAAGAAGTCAAAGATAAGATTGCTGATCAAACGGCTCATATGAAGGACGTTGAACCTAAAAATTTAGAAGAACAGGCTATCAAGTTGATCGGTCCAGATATTTATGAAAAGTTGATCAAAGGCTACACTGAAAAGCAATGGGGACGTTCTGCGACTGACCTTCCACCGTTTATCATCAAACGTCTACCAGTTCGTTTGATTTTTGATAATAACTACTTTAATGACCGTTATCAAGGAATTCCAATCGGTGGCTATAATGTTATCATCGAAAATATGTTGAAGGATGTGGAAGTAGAACTTGGAGTTGACTTTTTTGCCAATCGTGAGGAATTAGAAGCTTCTGCTGAAAAAGTTGTCTTTACAGGGATGATTGATCAATACTTTGATTATAAACATGGTGAGTTAGAATACCGTAGTCTTCGTTTTGAGCATGAAGTTCTAGATGAGGAAAACTATCAAGGAAACGCAGTTGTTAACTACACAGAACGGGAATTTCCTTATACTCGCATTATTGAGCATAAACACTTTGAGTATGGTACACAAGCTAAAACGGTCATTACTCGTGAATACCCAACAGATTGGAAACGTGGTGATGAGCCTTATTATCCAATCAATGATGAGAGAAACAATGCTATATTTGCCAAATATCAGGAAGAAGCGGCAACAAATGACAAGGTTATTTTCTGTGGTCGTTTAGCAGATTATAAATACTATGACATGCATGTGGTCATCGAACGGGTCCTGAATGTTGTAGAGGAAGAGTTGGGATATTAATGCAAGGATTTTATAATTTTAGAATCTTTGCTACTTAAGATTTTTAGAAGTAAAGCGAACAAGATTGTTTTCTGTCGGTCAGAAGAGAATCTATGTTGGCTTTTTGTTTTATGTAGATGACCAATTTATACTTATGTAAAATCAAAGAACATCTTTTGTTGGCAGTTTGCTCAAGAAATATCGTAGCCCAAGTATGCACTTTAAAATTCAACAGTTCTTATAAGTATTCCTGTATTCTAGGGAATCGATGCTAGAGTTTTTTTGCTAAAAAAATCTATAATATATATTCTTAAAAAAAGGAGAATTTTCGGCTCTTTTTGATTTTAAATAAGTATAAAAACAGAATACTATTTGATATATAGAGATAGTATCAATAAGTCCTTTCTTATGTGAATTAGTTAAGAACTATTTAACATTATTCATATTTTTACAGAGTTGCTGTTTAAAAAATAATTTTCAAAAATTCAGAAAATTGTATTGACAGGACTCAAAAAAGGGTCTATAATGAATAAAAAAACAAAGGAGAAGACTATGAAAACAAGAAAAGTATTGGCTCTTGCGGGAGTAACTTTATTAGCAGCAGGTGTCTTAGCGGCTTGCTCGGGTGGTTCTGCTACTAAAGGTGAACAGACCTTTGCATTTACATACGAGACACATCCAGACAATCTCAACTACTTAACAACTGGTAAGGCAGCAACTGCCGATATTACTAGTAATGTGATTGATGGATTGCTTGAAAATGATAAATACGGGAACCTTATTCCCTCAATGGCAGAGGACTGGTCAGTTTCTAAGGATGGCTTGACTTATACTTATAAGATTCGTCAAGATGCCAAGTGGTATACATCTGAGGGAGAAGAGTATGCTCCTGTTAAGGCTCAGGACTTTGTGACAGGTCTTAAATATGCAACAGATAAAAAAGCAGAAGCCCTTTACTTGGTACAGGATTCAATCAAAGGACTAGATGCCTATGCTAAAGGGGAAAGTAAGGATTTCTCTCAAGTTGGGATTAAAGCACTTGACGATCAAACAGTCCAATACACTTTGAACAAACCTGAAAGCTTTTGGAATTCTAAAACAACCATGGGTGTGCTTGCGCCAGTCAATGAAGAGTTTTTGAACTCAAAAGGGGATGATTTTGCCAAAGCTACGGATCCAAGTAGTATCTTGTACAATGGTCCTTATTTGTTGAAATCTATTGTGACCAAATCCTCTGTTGAATTTGCGAAAAATCCGAACTACTGGGATAAGGATAATGTGCATGTTGACAAGGTCAAATTGTCATTCTGGGATGGTCAAGATACTAGCAAACCAGCAGAGAATTTTAAAGATGGTAGCCTTACAGCAGCTCGTCTCTATCCAACAAGTGCAAGTTTTGCAGAACTTGAAAAAGAGCTGAAAGACAATATTGTCTATACTCAACAAGACTCTGTTACGTATCTAGTTGGTACAAATATTGACCGCCAATCTTATAAATACACATCTAAGACCAGCGAAGAACAAAAGACATCTACTAAAAAAGCTCTCTTAAACAAGGATTTCCGTCAGGCTATTGCTTTTGGATTTGACCGTACAGCCTATGCCTCTCAGTTGAATGGAGAAACTGGAGCAAGCAAAATCTTGCGCAATCTCTTTGTTCCACCAACATTTGTTCAAGCAGATGGTAAAAACTTTGGCGATATGGTCAAAGAGAAATTGGTCACTTATGGGGATGAATGGAAGGATGTTAATCTTGCAGATTCTCAGGATGGCCTTTACAATCCAGAAAAAGCCAAGGCTGAATTTGCTAAAGCTAAATCAGCCTTACAAGCAGAAGGGGTCCAATTCCCAATTCACCTAGACATGCCTGTTGATCAAACAGCAACTACAAAAGTTCAGCGCGTCCAATCTATGAAACAATCCTTGGAAGCGACTTTAGGAACTGATAATGTCATTATTGATATTCAACAACTACAAAAAGACGAAGTAAACAATATTACATATTTTGCTGAAAATGCTGCTGGCGAAGACTGGGATTTATCAGATAATGTCGGTTGGGGTCCAGACTTTGCCGATCCATCAACTTACCTTGATATCATCAAACCATCTGTAGGAGAAAGTACTAAAACATATTTAGGATTTGACTCAGGGAAAGATAATGTAGCTGCTAAAAAAGTAGGTCTATATGACTACGAGAAATTGGTTACTGAAGCTGGTGATGAGGCTACAGATGTTGCTAAACGATATGATAAATATGCTGCAGCTCAAGCTTGGTTGACAGATAGTGCTTTGATTATTCCAACTACATCTCGTACAGGGCGTCCAATCTTGTCTAAGATGGTACCATTTACAATACCGTTTGCATTGTCAGGAAACAAAGGGACAAGTGAACCACTCTTGTATAAATACCTTGAACTTCAAGACAAGGCAGTCACTGCAGATGAATACCAAAAAGCTCAAGAAAAATGGATGAAAGAAAAAGCAGAATCCAATAAAAAAGCGCAAGAAGAACTTGCAAAACATGTGAAATAAGATAAAAAGAAGTTAGTTGTTCGCTAACTTCTTTTGGTTTATCGAAAATGAGTTGAAACCTCTCTTCACTTTCAAAGATTAGGAAGCTAATTTTTTTGTAGAAAAAATCCTGAGTTTTTATTCTCAGGATTTTCTTTCATCTCACTGTTGTGGTTGTTGAACTTGTGGATTTTGTGGCGTTGGTTGTACTGGTTGTGTCGGTTGAACAGCTTGTCCTTGATTAGGATCGGTTGCTGGAGCATTATTGGGTTGTTGACCAACCGTCGTACTTGCCTGTGTAGTTGAACTTTCAGCTGTTGAGGATTGTTGAGTAGAGGGATCAGTCCATATTGGGCGAGCTCCATTTTTGAATACAAATTCCCCGTTTCTGAAAAGTCCGTCTGGCATCGTCCAGTCTTCTGGATGAGTATCTTCTGATAGATACGTTATCATTGAGCGATAAACTTTAGCTGCAACTAGGAAACCATCTCCAACGATAGGAGTTAAACGATTCGAATAACCTGTCCATACAGCCATAGAATACTTACGAGTATAACCAACAAACATTTCATCTGGAGCTACATAGCCAGTGTTCTTGATGTGTTTTTCAATTTCATCATCTGTGTAGTTAGAAGTACCTGTCTTACCAGCTTGCGCTAACCATGGGAGATAGGCTCCACGACCAGTTCCGTATGCCAAGACAGTTTTCATCATTTCGGTCATCATGTAAGCAGTTGTTTCTTTCATAGCTCGTGTACCTACATCTGAAAATTCTTTTTCACTACCGTCACTGAAGACGACCTTATTGATATACATGGGTTTGTGGTAAATTCCACCGTTGGCAAAGGCAGCATAAGCAGCAGCCATTTTTCACTACTTGCTCCGTATTGTTTATTAGATTCTGTTGTATTACTTGAAATGGCGTTTGCATAGTGGATGCTTGGATAATCGATACCTAAGCCATTTAGGAAGGTTTTCGCTCTATCTAAACCAACCTTATTTAGGGTTTCAACAGCTGTGACATTACGTGACTGTTGAAGTGCATACTGGATTGTAATATTTCCAAAGTAGCCTTTATCCCAGTTATAGACGGGAGTATCAGTACCTGGATAGTTATAAGGAACATCATGTACTATAGTTGCAGTAGAGTCATAGACTCCATATTCTAAAGCGGGAGCATAGTCAGTGATTGGTTTCATAGTAGAACCCCAGTCACGGTTGGTTTCAACGGCTTGGTTGATTCCGAAAGATACGTTACTTGATTGGTGACGAGCTCCAAGTTGGGCGATGACTTTACCATTGGAAACATCTACGACCGTAGATGCGACTTGCAAATCATCGTCAGGGTAAGAGACGTATTGCTCGGAGTTGTAGATATCCCACAGACGTTTTTGAGCCTCTTGGTCTACATTTGTGTAAACATCCATCCCAGTAGTTAGAAGGTTATAGCCAGTTTCTCGTTCTACTTGGTCGATAACCTCTTTGAGATAATTGTCCATATATGCTGGGTAGCTATTGACTGATTTCAAACTTTGGAGTCCATCGGTAATAGGAGTATTGATAGCCTTCTCATACTGTTCGGCAGAAATGTAGCCTTGACCTTTCATCTCTGAAAGTACCAAGTTACGACGGTCAAGGGCAGCTTCTGGATGAGAATAGGGATCGTATTGATTCGGAGCCTGTGGCATTCCTGCTAGTAGGGCAAGTTGAGGTAGTGATAGTTCTCGCAAATCTTTGCCGTAATAGTTTTGGGCAGCCGTCTGCATTCCATAGTTTCCGTTAGACATGTAAACTTTATTCACGTAGTAGGTCAGAATTTCTTGTTTTGTGGTTTTTTGCTCTAATTGAACAGCCAACCAAGCTTCCTGGGCTTTACGTGAAATAGTCTGATCAGAAGTGGAAGTTGAGAAGTAGGTCAACTTAATTAATTGTTGGGTAAGGGTTGATCCTCCCTGGAGGGAGTTGTTTTGTAAGTTACGTAAAAAAGCTCCTATAATTCGGATGGTATCGACACCGCGATGATCGAAAAACGATGGTCTTCGATTGATACGATAGCCTTGACTAAATCAGTAGGAATTTCGTTGGCCTGAGCGTTTACTCGGCGTTCAGAGCCCAGATCGGCAATCAGTTCGTTTTTATTATCGAAAATCTTACTAGACGTGGTTGCGACTAATTTGCTCTCAGATAGGGCTGGGGCTTTGCTGACGTAATAGAGAAATATGCCTCCTCCCAGCATAACTGCTGTGATAAATAAAGTTAAGAAGCAGATACTCACATACTTAGCTATTCGCAGGATAGTTTGTTTGTTCATCTTGTTTTACCACCTAATAAATGTTCTTTGATAACATTGAGATAGGGAATTTGAGGGAAGGCACCAGCCTTGATTTCATATCCATATTCTCGAATATATCCAAGTGGCATTGATTTTTGTCCCTTATCTTGATGATAGAAGCGAATCAAATCGAATGCCGGCAATAAGTAGGTTTCTTGCTGAGAAGAAAAGTGAAGAAGGACAAAGCAGATTCCTTGTTGGGCAAGGACTTGTTCCATATGCTGAATCTGATGTGGATGGAAATTTTTCATCGGAATCGCACGTTTTTGTTTTGTTTCCTTGGCTTCAAAGTCGATGTAATATCCCTTATAAACGCCAGAATAGTCTGTCGTTGAAGCTTGTCGAAAATAGGCTTCAACAATCTTGGCACGACTTCGTTGTGGATAGTCCACTCGTACGATTTGAATAGGGGTTGGTTTCTTGTGTATAACAGCCAAGCCCTGAGACAAATAGTAGTCGTTGGTAGCATTGATCATCTTTTCAAAAGACATTCCTCGATTTGCGAAATTTTTGGGTTGAGAAAGAGATGATTGTCTTTTTTGTGATGAAATTTTATGAGGATAGTTGACCATAATTCTCCTTATTGGTACAATAACATCACTCTATTATATCATAAATTTGCACAGAAAGGGTTAAAAATGACTACAGCTTTGGTTTTGGGCTATTCTGCTTTTGATTTGGGTTTATTTTCAGACAAGGATCCTCGTCTGAAATTGATTAAAAAAGCGATACGTAAAGATTTAGAAGCTATGGCAGCAGATGGAGTGTCTTGGCTTGTATTTACAGGAACTTTAGGCTTTGAATATTGGGTTTTAGAGGTTGCTCAGGAAATGAAGACCGAATATGGTTTCCAGTTGGCCACCATTTTTGCTTTTGAAACCCATGGGGAAAATTGGAATGAAGGCAATCAGATGAAACTGAGTCGTTTTTAAGCAAGTAGACTTTGTCAAATATGCCTATCCTCGCTATGAACACAAGGGGCAGTTGAGAGACTACCAGCAGTTTTTACTGGAAAACACGAACAGTTCCTATCTTTTTTATGATGAAGAAAATGAAACGAAACTAGCTTATTTTTACCAAAAGATGAAAAATCAAGAGGACTATTTTATAAAGAGATTAACATTTGATCAATTAAATGAACTTGCTGAAAATTTTTCCGAAAATTGAAGCTTTGACCTTGATTTTTGTTTGGCTTTTTTTATATAATAATACTAGCAAGCGAGAATGGAGAGAGACATGGCAAGTATTATTTTTTCAGCGAAAGATATTTTTGAACAAGAGTTTGGACGTGAAGTCCGTGGCTATAGTAAAGTAGAAGTTGATGAGTTTTTAGACGATGTTATTAAGGACTATGAAACCTATGCTGCCTTGGTCAAGTCACTTCGTCAGGAAATTGCGGATTTGAAGGAAGAATTAGCTCGTAAACCGAAACCTTCACCAGTTCAAGCAGAACCCCTTGAAGCGGCAACTACAAGTTCTATGACGAATTTTGATATTTTGAAACGCCTGAATCGATTGGAAAAAGAAGTTTTTGGTAAACAAATTTTAGATAACTCAGATTTCTAAGTAGTTATTTGAGGTGTGCAATTTTTGGATAATCGCGTGAGGAGAGTTGCTTCTCATGAGGAAAGTCCATGCTAGCACAGGCTGTGATGCCTGTAGTGTTTGTGCTAGGCGAAACCATAAGCCTAGGGACGAGAAATCGTTACGGCAGTTGAAATGGCTAAGTCCTTGGATAGGCCAGAGTAGGCTTGAAAGTGCCACAGTGACGGAGTCTTTCTGGAAACGGAGAGAGTGGAACGCGGTAAACCCCTCAAGCTAGCACCCAAATTTTGGTCGGGGCATGGAGTACGCGGAAACGAACGTAGTATTCTGACTGCTATCAGCTAGAGCTGTTAGTGGTAGACAGATGATTATCGAAGGAAGTGGTCCTAGTCACTTCTGGAACAAAACATGGCTTATAGAAAATTGCATATAGGTTGGGGCTGAGAAATTTTCTCAACCTCATTTTTTAAAGTGGACATATAGAAAGGTCTTGCAAGACTGTAACATGAAAAAAGAATTTAATTTAATTGCAACTGTGGCAGCAGGTCTTGAAGCTGTTGTGGGACGAGAAGTGCGAGAGTTGGGCTACGATTGTCAGGTTGAAAATGGACGTGTTCGTTTTCAAGGAGACGTCAGAGCTATTATCGAAACCAACCTCTGGCTTCGGGCAGCAGATCGTATCAAAATTATCGTAGGGACTTTCCCAGCTAAGACTTTTGAAGAGCTGTTTCAGGGAGTTTTTGCTTTAGATTGGGAAAATTATTTACCGCTCGGAGCTCGGTTCCCGATTTCCAAGGCCAAATGTGTTAAATCTAAACTTCACAATGAGCCAAGTGTACAGGCTATTTCTAAGAAAGCTGTTGTCAAGAAATTGCAGAAACACTATGCTCGCCCAGAAGGTATTCCACTAATGGAGAATGGCCCAGAGTTTAAGATTGAGGTCTCTATTCTCAAAGATGTGGCAACTGTCATGATTGATACGACCGGGTCTAGCCTCTTTAAACGTGGTTATCGTACGGAAAAGGGTGGCGCTCCTATCAAGGAAAACATGGCGGCAGCTATTTTACAACTTTCTAACTGGTATCCAGACAAGCCTTTGATTGATCCGACCTGTGGTTCGGGGACTTTCTGTATCGAGGCTGTCATGATTGCTCGAAAGATGGCACCAGGACTTCGTCGCTCTTTTGCATTTGAGGAGTGGAACTGGGTCAGCGATCGCTTGATTCAGGAAGTGCGTACAGAAGCGGCTAAAAAAGTAGACCGTGAGCTGGAACTGGATATTATGGGCTGTGATATTGATGCACGTATGGTGGAAATTGCTAAAGCTAATGCTCAGGCAGCTGGTGTTGCAGGGGATATTACATTTAAGCAGATGCGCGTGCAGGATTTACGTTCTGATAAAATCAATGGCGTGATTATCTCCAATCCGCCTTATGGAGAACGTTTATCAGATGATGCAGGAGTTACCAAGCTCTATGCTGAGATGGGGCAAGTATTTGCACCGCTGAAAACGTGGAGTAAGTTTATCCTAACTAGTGATGAAGCCTTTGAGACCAAGTACGGTAGTCAGGCGGATAAGAAACGTAAGTTATACAACGGAACCTTGAAAGTGGATCTGTATCAATATTTTGGTCAGCGTGTTAAACGCCAAGAGGTAAAATAGAAAGGGATACTCATGAGTAAGAAAAGACGGAATCGTCATAAAAAAGAAAACCAAGAACCGCGATTTGATTTTGATGAAGCAAAAGAGTTAACAGTTGGTCAAGCTATTCGTAAAAATGAAGAAGTGGAAGCAGGAGTCTTGCCTGAAGATTCCATTTTGGATAAGTATGTCAAGCAACACAAAGATGAAATCGAAGCAGATAAGTTTGCGACTCGTCAATACAAAAAAGAGGAGTTAGTCGAAAAAGAAGAAGCTGTTACCTCGACTCTTGATGATTTGCTTCAAGAGATTCGTGAGGAGACAGAAGTTGAGTCCTCAGTACAAGAAGATGACTTGAATCAGTTCGATGATTTAGAATTCATACGCGATTCAGAAGTTCCCCCTGTCGAAGAATTTGAGACTGAAGAAGTACAATTGTTTGAAGGAGAAGAGGTTCCAATGCTTTCTCGAGTTACGGATAGTGAAGATGGAGAAAGTAAGAAGAAATGGGTGATTTACGGGATCCTAGCAGCGCTAGTGATTCTTATTCTTGGAACTGCTTATTATGTTTACCGTCAAGTGAATCGCTCAACACAGGAAATCCAAACTTCTCAATCATCGTCTAGCGAGCAGAATGTTCAGCCGTTCTTAGAAGATTTCAATAGCCAATACGATGCCTTCTACACTGATAGCAATAAAACGGCTTTGAAAAATAGCCAGTTTGATAAGTTGAGCCAACTCAAGACCTTGCTTGATAAGCTGGAAGGTAGTCGCGAACATGCACTTGCTAAATCTAAATATGATAGTCTAGCAACGCAAATCAAGGCCATTCAAGATGTCAATGCACAATTTGAAAAACCAGCTATTGTTGATGGTGTTTTGGACACTAATGCTAAAGCTAAATCGGATGCTAAATTTACAGATATTAAAACTGGCAATACTGAGATTGATAAAGTGCTAGATAAGGCTATCAGCCTTGGTAAGAGCCAACAAACAAGTGCTTCAAGCTCAAGTTCAAGCCAAACTAGCAGTTCTAGTCAAGCAAGTTCAAATACGACTAGTGAGACAAAACCAAGTAGTTCAAATGAGACTAGAAGTAGTCGAAGTGAAGTCAATATGGGTCTCTCGAGTGCGGGTGTTTCTGTTCAAAGAAGTGCTAGTCGTGTTGCCTATAATCAGTCTGCTATTGATGATAGTAATAATTCTGCCTGGGATTTTGCAGATGGTGTCTTAGAGCAAATTTTAGCAACTTCACGTTCACGTGGATATATCACTGGTAACCAATACATCCTTGAACGTGTCAATATCGTTAATGGCAATGGTTATTACAACCTCTATAAGCCAGATGGAACCTATCTCTTTACCCTTAACTGTAAGACAGGATACTTTGTTGGAAATGGTTCTGGACATGCGGATGCCTTGGACTTCTAAGTAGCCGTTACAAAATTCTTTCTTTTCAAAAGTAAAAATGATAAAATAAAACAAATTAAACAAGAGGAGTGTCAAATGACAAAAGCTAACTTTGGTGTCGTAGGTATGGCCGTAATGGGTCGTAACCTTGCCCTTAATATTGAATCTCGTGGTTACACAGTTGCTATCTACAACCGTAGTAAAGAAAAAACTGAAGATGTAATTGCTTGCCATCCTGAAAAAGAACTTTGTACCAAGCTATGACGTTGAAAGTTTTGTAAACTCAATCGAAAAACCTCGTCGTATCATGCTCATGGTTCAAGCTGGACCTGGTACAGATGCTACTATCCAAGCCCTTCTTCCACACCTTGACAAGGGTGATATCTTGATCGACGGAGGAAACACTTTCTACAAAGATACAATTCGTCGTAATGAAGAATTGGCAAACTCAGGTATCAACTTTATCGGTACTGGGGTTTCTGGTGGTGAAAAAGGTGCCCTTGAAGGTCCTTCTATCATGCCTGGTGGACAAAAAGAGGCCTACGAATTGGTTGCGGATGTTCTTGAAGAAATCTCAGCTAAAGCACCAGAAGATGGCAAACCATGTGTGACTTACATCGGTCCTGATGGAGCTGGTCACTATGTGAAAATGGTTCACAACGGTATCGAGTATGGTGATATGCAATTGATCGCAGAAAGCTATGACTTGATGCAACACTTGCTAGGCCTTTCTGCAGAAGACATGGCTGAAATCTTTACTGAGTGGAACAAGGGTGAATTGGACAGCTACTTGATCGAAATCACAGCTGATATCTTGAGCCGTAAAGACGATGAAGGTCAAGACGGACCAATCGTAGACTACATTCTTGATGCTGCAGGTAACAAGGGAACTGGTAAATGGACTAGCCAATCATCACTTGACCTTGGTGTGCCTTTGTCACTCATCACTGAGTCAGTATTTGCACGTTACATCTCTACTTACAAAGAAGAACGTGTGCATGCTAGCAAGGTTCTTCCAAAACCAGCTGCCTTCAAATTTGAAGGAGACAAGGCTGAGTTGATTGAAAAAATCCGTCAAGCCCTTTACTTCTCAAAAATCATTTCATATGCACAAGGTTTTGCTCAATTGCGTGTAGCTTCTAAAGAAAACAACTGGAACTTGCCATTCGCAGACATCGCATCTATCTGGCGTGATGGCTGTATCATCCGTTCTCGTTTCTTGCAAAAGATTACAGATGCTTACAACCGTGATGCAGACCTTGCTAACCTTCTTTTGGATGAGTACTTCTTGGATGTCACTGCTAAGTACCAACAAGCAGTGCGTGATATCGTAGCTCTTGCTGTTCAAGCTGGTGTGCCAGTACCAACCTTCTCAGCAGCGATTACTTACTTTGATAGCTACCGTTCAGCTGACCTTCCAGCTAACTTGATCCAAGCGCAACGTGACTACTTTGGTGCCCACACTTACCAACGTAAAGACAAAGAAGGAACCTTCCACTACTCTTGGTATGACGAAAAATAAGTAGGTCTGCCATGGGGAAACGGATTTTATTACTTGAGAAAGAACGAAATCTAGCTCATTTTTTAAGTTTGGAACTCCAAAAAGAGCAATACCGAGTTGATCAGGTTGAGGAGGGGCAAAAAGCCCTCTCCATGGCTCTTCAGACAGACTATGACTTGATTTTATTGAATGCTCGTCTGGGGGATATGACAGCCCAGGATTTTGCAGACAAGCTGAGTCGGACTAAGCCAGCCTCAGTGATCATGGTCTTGGACCATCGAGAAGAATTGCAAGATCAGATTGAGACAATCCAACGCTTTGCCGTTTCTTACATCTATAAGCCGGTTATTATTGACAATTTGGTGGCTCGTATTTCAGCGATTTTCCGAGGTCGGGACTTTATCGACCAACACTGTGGTCAGATGAAGGTTCCAACGTCTTACCGCAATCTGCGTATGGATGTAGAACATCATACTGTTTATCGTGGTGAGGAGATGATTGCTCTGACCCGTCGTGAGTATGACCTTTTGGCCACTCTTATGGGAAGCAAGAAAGTTCTGACTCGTGAGCAGTTGTTGGAAAGTGTCTGGAAGTATGAAAGTGCGACCGAAACCAATATCGTGGATGTCTATATCCGTTATCTACGTAGCAAGCTTGATGTAAAAGGTCAAAAAGCTACATTAAAACAGTTCGTGGTGTTGGTTACACCATGCAAGAATAGAAAAGCAGTTGCAGTTTTGTAACTGCTTTTTTGAGGGGTTTTCTATATATTGACATGCAGTTTGGTCTTTGCTATAATCAGTTATGGAGGATAGGTCTAATGAAAATAATAAAAAAATTGATGCAAATCGCATTAGCAGTCTTTTTCTTCGGTTTGCTAGCAACAAGTGCAGTATTGGCGGATGATGCTGATTCGGAAGGTTGGAAATTTGTCCAAGAAAATGGTAGAACCTACTACAAGAAGGGTGAGATCAAAGAAAAGGCCTGGCGAGTGATTGATGGCAAATACTATTATTTTGATCATGTATCAGGAGAAATGGTTGTCGGCTGGCAATATATCCCGTTTCCATCTAAAGGAAGTACCATTGGTCCTTACCCTAATGGTATGAGATTGGAATTTATGCCAATGCCAAGATGGTATTACTTTGGTAAAGATGGGGTTCTTCAAGAATTTGTTGGCAAGCAAGTTTTAGAGGCAAAAACTGCTACAAATACCAACAAACATCATGGGGAACAATATGATAGTCCAGCAGAGAAACGAGTATATTATTTTGAAGATCAGCGTAGTTATCACACCTTAAAAACTGGTTGGGTTCATGATGAGGGACACTGGTATTATTTACAGAAGGATGGTGGCTTCGATGCTCGTATCGACAGTTTGACGGTTGGGGAGCTAGTGCGTGGTTGGACCAATGATAACTCAACGTGGTACTATCTAGATCCAACAACTGCTGCAATGCAAACAGGTTGGAATTACCTTGGCAACAAGTGGTACTACCTTCGTTCATCAGGTGCAATGGCAACGGGCTGGTATCAAGAAGGCTCAACTTGGTACTATTTAGATGATCTAAATGGTGATATGAAAACTGGTTGGAAGCAACTTGGCAATAAGTGGTACTACCTCCGTTCCTCAGGAGCTATGACAACTGGTTGGTATCAGGAAGGCTCAACTTGGTATTATTTAGAGCAGTCAAATGGCGATATGAAAACTGGCTGGCAATACCTCGGTAACAAGTGGTACTATCTTCGTTCCTCAGGAGCTATGGTAACAGGCTGGTTCCAGGTCAATGGCAAATGGTACTATGCTTATAGCTCAGGTGCTTTAGCAGTGAATACCACTGTAGATGGCTATTCTGTCAATTATAATGGCGAGTGGGTTCGGTAAATAATGATAGTATTTTTGTAATTTGAGATAAATTTTAGTAAGAGTGCAGTTTCACGAAGTGATACTGGATAAAAAGTTTTTAAAATCAGGGAACCGCATATTATCAGGTGTCAAAAAAATTGGCAAAAAAACTTGATAATATGCGGTTTATTGTGGAAAGATTTACTTATTTACTTATTTTTTTAACAAAATTGAGTTTTTTTGCCCAGTTTCACATGATATTTTTTTTAGAAAAAAAGGTATATAATGTTAGTGTAATATCAAGTGTTTTTTTGAAAGCATCATAACAATTACAATTTTAGGCTTAAAAAAATCGAACATTCTTTAAAGGATAAAAACATTTAAGGATAAGGAGATTTTTATAAATACCCATTTGTAAAAAAAGAAATGAGGATGAAAATGAACTTTAAGTCAAGAAAAATGTGAAGAAAAACGGGAAAAAGTTTTACGCTACTCTATTAGAAAGCATCATCTGGGAGTAGCTAGTGTGGTGGTAGCTTCGGTATTATTTTTTGTAACTGGTGTGGCGACTGTTCAAGCGGATGGACCAGGAGCAGGCGAACCAGCATCAACAAGTACACCAGGTTCAACAAGTACAACAAGTACAACAAGTACACCAGGCACTTCTGGTGATAATACTGGTGACACAGAAATAGCAAATATAGATACAGGTGGTAATGCAGATACATCAACTGAGAATAATGGAAATAATAGAGCTGCATTAACAGAAAATGGGCCTATTAAACCAGAAGATAATGTTGAAGCAAGAAATAATAATGAGAAACCTAGAGGGCTTGAAAGAGCAACAGAACCAGTAAATTATGATGGTAAAGTAAGTCTTATTGGTCAATGGACAAGTGAATCACACGAAAAAAAAGATACTGAAAATACATATAAGAATGCTACAGATAAATTAGGGAGTCCCTTATCTAATCCAGGTCTTTTCCGTGGCGCTGCAAAAACTTTTCTTGGTTGGTCTGATATGCCGCCAGTAAATGGGAAAATTGCAGATGGTGCAAGACTGTTCTCGGCAGAAGACACTATAGCTACAGCCTTTCCGAATGGCTTGTCAGCTGATTCTAAGCTATATGGTGTTTATGCCAGTTTAAATGACCAAGATACGCCTTTCCCTGCTGATAAATTTTCTATGGGATTTGCGATTATAGGTGGAATGAATAAATTTGCCATTAATGATAATAAGGTTCATATTGATACGAATGTAGAATCAGAAGAAGTATTACCTAATACTAATTTAAATAAAGAAACAAAAGACAAAGAAAAAAATACCCGCCGTATCATTGATGAGTATAAACCGGAAAAATAATAATACTACAAAAAGTGAATGAAGTGGTTCTAAAAGCTGAGTTTGAAATGGATAAAACAACAGCGATGACTGTGTATAGAAATCCTCATGTAGGATATGTTGGTCCTGTTTTATCCAACACATACAAGGATAATAAATTTGCAATAGATGAAACTAGGAAGACTTACACATATGTAGACTTGAATGTGAATTTAGACAAAGATTTAGTTGTTCCGGAAAAATTATATACAGAGTTTAATGGTTACTCATGGAGACCTTTATATGCCATAGGAATTAAGGAAGATGGAACGAAGGAAATCTTAAATGTGTATTCAAAAGATGGAACAGACTTAGGAAATACAAAAGATAGCTTTAATTCATTAGTTAGCAATACAGATCCTAGTGTTACATTTGGTGTTGAAACAAAAGGGAATAAGAATATAACATTCAGAATGATTCTTAGATCATTAAATGGAAGTGATAGTAATAGACCGGAAAATGAACGAAATGAGCGTATAGCTGAAAGTGTAGTAAAACCGGATGAAGGTAAGTCTATTGCTGAAACAATTATGCGCAATATGACACTTCGATCTCTTACATCAACAGAACTTAAAGCCTTGTTCCCTAATAAGAGTGATGAAGAAATCAATCAGATGGTTGTTCGTATTAATCAAGATAAAGCCAAAGAGTTAGCAGATACAAATGGAAATACAGTACTAAAAGTAACAGGTTCTGTTGAGGGTAATGTTCATCCAAGTGCAGGTAGAATCGGTAGTGGCTGGTTAAGCCTGGATTCAGCTACAAATTTACCTATTAACAAAGTAGAAGCTAACGTTTTAGAACTAGGTTATGTTACATTTTATAATGTATCCTACCGATTCCAAAGTGGAACAGAGGGAAAAGTATTACCAGCAGTAATCGAAAACTATAAACCAACAGACCCAAAAACGTATGAAAATACAGCTAATGTAAATGCGATTAAACCAACTACAACAGAGTACAAAGTTGAAGCAGAGGATGGTAAATGGGTATTCAAGAGCTACGATGCAGAAAGTAAAGTAGTAAATGCAGCAAATGTAGAGTTTATAGGAACATGGGTATTCGAAGCTAATAAATACGGTGTAACATACAAATTCCAAAGTGGGACTGAAGGTAAAGCATTGCCAGAAGCAATAGAAGGCTATAAACCAACCGACCAAAATCGTTATGCAAATAAAGCAAATGTAGATGCGACTCAACCGACAAAAACAGAGTACGTAGATGCGGAAAACGATGGTAAATGGGTTTTCAAGAGCTACGATGCTGAAAATAAAGCAGTAAATAAAGCAGATGTAGAGTTTATAGGAACATGGGTATTCGAGGCTAACAAATACGGTGTAACGTACAAATTTGAAAGTGGAACGCCAGGTAAGGCATTGCCAGCAGCAATAGAAGGCTATAAACCAACCGACCAAAAATCGTTATGCAGATAAAGCAAATGTAGATGCGACTCAACCGACAACCAAAGAGTATGTAGATACAGTAAATGATGGTAAATGGAAATTTGAAAAGTACGATAATGATAATAAGGTAGTAAATAAGGCAGATGTAGAGTTTGTAGGAACATGGGTATTTGAAGCTAATAAATACGGTGTAACATACAAATTTGAAAGTGGAACGCCAGGTAAGGCATTGCCAGAAGCAATAGAAGGCTATAAACCAACCGACCAAAAATCGTTATGCAGATAAAGCAAATGTAGATGCGACTCAACCGACAACTAGAGAGTACGTAGATGCAGAAAACGATGGTAAATGGATATTCAAGAGCTACGATGCTGAAAATAAAACAGTAAATAAGGCAGATGTAGAGTTTGTAGGAACATGGGTATTTGAAGCTAATAAATACGGTGTAACCTATAGATTTGAAAGTGGAACGCCAGGTAAGGCATTGCCAGCAGCAATAGAAGGCTATAAACCAACCGACCAAAATCGTTATGCAGATAAAGCAAATGTAGATGCGATTCAACCGACAACTAAAGAGTATGTAGATACAGTAAATGATGGTAAATGGGTATTCAAGAGCTACGATGCTGAAAATAAAGCAGTAAATAAAGCAGATGTAGAGTTTGTAGGAACATGGGTATTCGAAGCTAATAAATACGGTGTAACGTACAAATTTGAAAGTGGAACACCAGGTAAGACATTGCCAGAAGCGATAGAAGGGTATAAACCAACAGACCAAAATCGTTATGCAAATAAAGCAAATGTAGATGCGACTCAACCGACAAAAAAACAGAGTACGTAGATGCGGAAAACGATGGTAAATGGGTTTTCAAGAGCTAGGATGCTGAAAATAAAGCAGTAAATAAAGCAGATGTAGAGTTTATAGGAACATGGGTATTCGAGGCTAATAAATACGGTGTAACGTACAAATTTGAAAGTGGAACACCAGGTAAGACATTGCCAGAAGCGATAGAAGGGTATAAACCAACAGACCAAAATCGTTATGCAAATAAAGCAAATGTAGATGCGACTCAACCGACAAAAACAGAGTACGTAGATGCGGAAAACGATGGTAAATGGGTTTTCAAGAGCTACGATGCTGAAAATAAAGCAGTAAATAAAGCAGATGTAGAGTTTATAGGAACATGGGTATTCGAGGCTAAAGCACCGGCACCTAAGCCAGAACCAAAACCAGAGCCTAAGCCAGAACCAGAACCGAAACCGGAACCAAAACCAGAACCGAAACCGGAACCAAAACCAGAGCCTAAGCCGGAACCAAAACCAGAGCCTAAGCCGGAACCAAAACTGGAACCTAAGCCAGCACCGAGCCTGAGTCCAACTCCTTCAGAGAATTGGAATCAAGGAAGTACTGAAGTGCACAAGCAGAATGAACTACCTCAGACAGGTAGTCAACAAGATGAATGGTTGGTAGCTCTAGGTGGCTTATCTCTCCTAGGTGCTTTGACGGTATTTCCTAAAAAACGAGAAGAATAGGACATGCTAGAAATCGTTTAAATAATAAAATGATGGAAATATATCCTTATAATGGGAAAAAGCGATTGTGAATGAAACAATCGCTTTTTGTGAAAAATATAATAGAATAGATAGGAGAGAATAAATACTTGTAGGAAAAAATGAGACGGCTTTTTCGTCTAGTAAAAGGAAAAAATGACAAAAAAAGTTGGTGTCGGTCAGGCACATAGTAAGATTATTTTAATAGGGGAGCATGCGGTTGTTTACGGTTATCCTGCCATTTCCCTGCCTCTTTTGGAGGTAGAGGTGACTTGTAAGGTAGTTCCTGCAGCGAGTCCTTGGCGTCTCTATGAGGAGGATACTTTGTCCATGGCAGTTTATGCTTCTCTGGAGTATTTGAATATCAAAGAAGCCTGCATTCGCTGTGAGATTGACTCGGCTATTCCTGAAAAACGGGGAATGGGTTCGTCAGCAGCTATCAGCATAGCGGCCATTCGTGCGGTATTTGACTACTATCAGGCAGAACTGCCTCATGATGTACTAGAAATCTTGGTCAATCGGGCGGAGATGATTGCCCATATGAATCCGAGTGGTTTGGATGCTAAGACCTGTCTCAGTGACCAACCTATTCGCTTTATTAAGAATGTAGGATTTACAGAGCTTGAGATGAACTTATCCGCCTATTTGGTCATTGCCGATACGGGTGTTTATGGTCACACCCGTGAAGCCATCCAAGTGGTTCAAAGTAAGGGGAAAGACGCCCTACCGTTTTTACATGCCTTGGGGGAATTGACCCAGCAGGCAGAAGATGCGATTTCACAAAAAGATGCTGAAGGACTGGGACAAATCCTTAGTCAAGCGCATTTACATCTAAAAGAAATTGGTGTTAGTAGCCCTGAGGCGGATTCTCTAGTTGAAACGGCTCTTAGCCATGGTGCTCTGGGTGCCAAGATGAGCGGTGGTGGGCTAGGAGGCTGTATCATAGCCTTGGCAACCAATTTGACTCAAGCTCAAGAACTAGCAGAAAGATTAGAAGAGAAAGGAGCTGTTCAGACATGGATAGAGAGCCTGTAACAGTACGTTCCTACGCAAATATTGCTATTATCAAATACTGGGGAAAGAAAAAAGAAAAGGAGATGGTACCTGCTACTAGCAGTATTTCTTTGACTTTGGAAAATATGTACACGGAGACGACTTTGTCATCTCTACCGACGGATGCGACAGCTGATGCCTTTTATATCAATGGTCAGTTACAAAATGAGGCCGAGCATGCCAAGATGAGCAAGATTATTGATCGTTACCGTCCAGCTGGTGAGGGCTTTGTTCGAATTGATACTCAAAATAATATGCCTACCGCAGCTGGCTTGTCCTCAAGTTCTAGTGGTTTGTCCGCCCTGGTCAAGGCTTGCAATGCTTATTTCAAACTTGGTTTGACTCGGAGCCAGTTGGCACAGGAGGCTAAGTTTGCCTCAGGATCTTCCTCTCGGAGTTTTTATGGACCGCTAGGTGCCTGGGATAAGGATAGTGGGGAAATTTACCCTGTAGAGACAGACTTGAAACTAGCTATGATTATGTTGGTGCTAGAGGATAAGAAAAAACCAATCTCTAGCCGTGACGGGATGAAACTTTGTGTGGAAACCTCGACGACCTTTGATGACTGGGTCCGTCAGTCTGAGAAAGACTATCAGGATATGCTGGTTTATCTCAAGGAAAATGACTTTGCCAAGGTTGGGGAGTTAACGGAGGAAAATGCTCTGGCTATGCACGCTACGACCAAAACAGCATCACCAGCCTTTTCTTATCTGACGGATGCAAGCTATGAAGCCATGGACTTTGTCCGCCAGCTTCGTGAGCAAGGAGAAGCTTGCTACTTTACCATGGATGCTGGTCCCAATGTCAAGGTTCTCTGTCAGGAGAAAGACTTGGAGCATTTATCAGAAATCTTCGGTCAGCGTTATCGCTTGATTGTGTCAAAAACAAAGGATTTGAGCCAAGATGATTGCTGTTAAAACTTGCGGAAAACTCTATTGGGCAGGGGAATATGCTATTTTAGAGCCAGGGCAGTTGGCCTTGATAAAGGCCATTCCCATCTATATGAAGGGCGAGATTGCTTTTTCTGATAGTTATCGTATCTATTCGGATATGTTTGATTTCGCAGCGGATTTGACGCCAAATCCTGACTATAGCTTGATTCAAGAAACAATTGCTTTAGTGGAAGATTTCCTCGTTTATCGTGGGGAGACCTTGCGACCTTTTTCTTTGGAAATCCGAGGAAAAATGGAACGAGAAGGGAAAAAGTTTGGTCTGGGTTCTAGTGGCAGCGTCGTTGTCTTGGTTGTCAAGGCTTTGCTGGCTCTGTATAAGCTTTTGGTTGATCAGGAGCTCTTGTTCAAGCTGGCTAGCGCGGTCTTGCTCAAGCGCGGAGACAATGGTTCTATGGGGGACCTTGCCTGTATTGTGGCAGAGGAATTGGTTCTTTACCAGTCATTTGATCGCCAGAAGGTGGCTGCTTGGTTGAAAGAAGAAAACTTAGCGACTGTTTTAGAGCGTGATTGGGGCTTTTCAATCTCACACGTACAACCTGCCCTAGAATGTGATTTCCTAGTGGGATGGACCAAGGAAGTGGCTGTATCGAGTCACATGGTCCAGCAAATCAAGCAAAATATCAATCAGAATTTTTTAAGTTCCTCAAAAGAAACGGTGGCTTCTTTGGTAGAAGCCTTGGAGCAGGAGGAAGCAGAAAAAATTATCGAGCAAGTAGAAGTAGCCAGCGAGCTCTTAGAAGGTTTGAGCGCAGATATTTACACGACTTCGCTTAGACAGTTGAAAGAAGCCAGTCAAGATTTGCAAGCTGTTGCTAAGAGTAGCGGCGCTGGTGGTGGTGATTGTGGTATTGCCTTGAGTTTTGATGAGCAATCAACTGAAACCCTAAAAAACCGTTGGGCCGATCTGGGGATTGAGCTCTTATACCAAGAAAGGATAGGACATGACGACAAATCGTAAGGATGAGCATATCCGCTATGCCCTTGAGCAAAAAAGTTCCTATAATAGCTTTGATGAGGTGGAGTTGATTCATTCTTCCTTGCCTCTTTACGATCTGGATGAAATCGATCTGTCGACAGAATTTGCTGGTCGAAAGTGGGACTTTCCTTTCTATATCAATGCCATGACGGGTGGAAGCGATAAGGGAAGAGAAATCAATCAAAAATTAGCTCAGGTGGCAGAAGCCTGTGGGATTTTATTTGTGACGGGCTCTTATAGTGCGGCTCTCAAAGATCCATCAGATGTCTCTTTTTCTGTCAAGGCTAGTCATCCAAATCTCCTTCTTGGAACCAATATTGGATTGGACAAGTCTGTCGAGTTAGGACTTCAGACTGTAGAAGAAATGAATCCTGTTCTCTTGCAAGTGCATGTCAATGTTATGCAGGAATTACTCATGCCTGAGGGAGAAAGGAAGTTCAGATGCTGGCAATCGAATCTAGCAGACTATAGCAAGCAAATCCCTGTTCCGATTGTCCTCAAGGAGGTGGGCTTTGGGATGGATGTGAAGACCATCGAAAGAGCCTATGAATTGGGCGTTCGAACCTTTGATCTGTCAGGTCGTGGTGGCACCAGCTTTGCCTATATTGAAAACCGTCGCAGTGGTCAGCGTGATTATCTCAATCAATGGGGCCAGTCTACCATGCAGGCCCTTCTCAATGCCCAAGACTGGAAAGACAAGGTTGAACTCTTGGTCAGTGGTGGCGTTCGGAATCCGCTGGATATGATTAAGTGTTTGGTCTTTGGCGCTAAGGCTGTAGGACTGTCTCGAACAGTTCTGGAATTGGTTGAAACCTATTCAGTTGAAGAAGTGATTGGTATTGTCCAAGGTTGGAAAGAAGATCTACGTTTGATCATGTGTGCTCTTAATTGTGCTACCATAGCAGGTTTGCAAAGCGTAGATTACATTCTTTATGGAAAATTAAAAGAAGCAAATGATCAGATGAAAAAGGCGTAACCATCGCCTTTTTTCCATCTTCAGACCGAGGTGACTTTTTTGAATTGTGATAAAATAGAAGGGAGAGGATGAACCTATGAGAAAATTTAAAATCTTTTTATTTATCGAAGCCTGTCTGTTGACAGGAGCTCTGATGTTGATGGTTTCAGAGCATTTTTCGCGTTTTCTGCTGATTCTATTCCTCTTTTTACTTTTGATTCGCTATTACACTGGTAAAGAGGGCAATAATCTTCTTTTGGTGGTGGCAAGCATTCTATTCTTTTTCATCGTCATGCTCAACCCCTTTGTGATTCTAGCTATTTTTGTTGCGGTTATCTATAGCCTCTTTCTTCTTTATCCGATGATGAACCAGGAAAAAGAGCAGACAAATTTAGTTTTTGAAGAGGTGGTAACGGTTAAGAAGGAGAAAAATCGTTGGTTTGGGAATCTTCATCATTTTTCAAGCTACCAGACTTGCCAGTTTGATGATATCAATCTCTTTCGTCTCATGGGGAAGGACACTATTCATCTGGAGAGGGTGATTCTAACCAATCATGACAATGTTATTATCCTCAGAAAGATGGTAGGGACAACCAAAATCATTGTACCTGTAGATGTGGAAGTCAGTCTCAGCGTTAACTGTCTCTATGGTGATTTGACTTTTTTCAACCAGCCCAAGCGATCCCTCCGTAATGAACACTATCATCAAGAAACAAAAGACTATCTCAAGAGTAACAAGAGTGTCAAGATTTTCTTGACCACTATGATTGGCGATGTGGAGGTGGTTAGAGGATGAAAAAACAAGCCTATGTAATCATTGCTCTCACCTCCTTCCTGTTTGTCTTATTTTTCTCTCACAGCTTGCTGGAAATCCTTGACTTTGACTGGTCTATTTTCTTGCATGATGTCGAAAAAACAGAAAAATTTGTCTTTTTGTTGTTGGTATTCAGCATGACCATGACCTTTCTCTTAGCCCTGTTTTGGAGAGGTGTTGAAGAGCTTTCTCTAAGAAAAATGCAGGCTAATCTCAAGCGTTTATTAGCAGGACAAGAAGTGGTTCAGGTTGCAGATCCAGATTTGGATGCCAGTTTCAAGTCCTTGTCAGGTAAACTTAACCTCTTGACAGAAGCTCTTCAAAAGGCTGAAAATCAGAGTCTTGCTCAGGAAGAGGAAATCATCGAGAAGGAACGGAAGCGACTTGCTCGGGATTTGCACGATACAGTCAGTCAGGAGTTGTTTGCGGCTCACATGATTTTGTCAGGTGTCAGTCAGCAGTCCTTGAAATTGGATAGAGAAAAGATGCAGACCCAGTTGCAGAGTGTCACAGCTATTTTAGAAACAGCCCAGAAGGATTTGCGGGTCTTGCTCTTGCATTTGCGGCCTGTCGAACTGGAGCAGAAGAGTCTGGTTGAGGGAATCCAAATCCTCTTAAAAGAGCTTGAGGACAAGAGTGATCTCAGAGTTAGTCTTAAGCAAAATGTGACGCAATTGCCAAAGAAAATCGAGGAGCATATCTTCCGTATCCTGCAAGAGTTGATTAGCAATACCCTTCGCCATGCCCAGGCCTCTTGTCTGGATGTCTATCTCTATCAGACGGATCTTGAATTACAGCTGAAGGTGGTAGACAATGGGATTGGTTTCAAGTTAGGGAGTTTAGATGACCTGAGTTATGGACTCCGCAATATCAAGGAGCGGGTTGAAGATATGGCAGGGACGGTTCAGTTATTAACAGCTCCCAAGCAAGGGCTGGCAGTTGATATCCGTATTCCCTTGTTAGATAAGGAACTATAAGGAGTAAAGATGAAAATTTTACTAGTAGATGACCACGAAATGGTTCGATTGGGCTTGAAAAGCTACTTTGACCTCCAAGATGATGTAGAAGTTGTAGGGGAAGCGTCCAACGGGTTTCAGGGTATTGACTTAGCCTTGAAATTGCATCCAGATGTTATTGTCATGGATATTGTCATGCCTGAGATGAATGGAATTGACGCGACCTTGGCCATCCTCAAAGAATGGCCTGAAGCCAAGATTTTGATTGTGACTTCTTACTTGGACAATGAAAAAATAATGCCGGTTTTGAATGCTGGTGCCAAAGGCTATATGCTCAAGACTTCTAGTGCAGACGAACTGCTCCATGCCGTCCGTAAGGTGGCTGCTGGCGAGCTGGCTATTGAACAAGAGGTCAGCAAGAAGGTCGAATACCACCGCAATCACATAGAACTACATGAGGACCTGACTGCGCGTGAGCGAGATGTTCTCCAACTCATCGCCAAGGGCTACGAAAATCAGCGTATCGCCGACGAACTTTTTATCTCTCTCAAGACGGTCAAGACCCACGTGTCCAACATTCTTGCCAAACTTGAAGTCAGCGACCGCACCCAGGCCGCAGTCTATGCCTTTCAGCACCACTTGGTGGGGCATGAAGGGTTTTAGTAGTTATATAAAATAATGTTGGAGAAATGATTTGATTTAGTATCAAAGAAGCGAGTAAGTACCTCTAGCGTGATAAAAATAATTTTTTTCACAATATTTTTTTTATGTTATTTGTTGACATTCATTTTATAGGGGAGTAGAATAGAGTTATAAATAGATAAAATAATATATTGACTATAAAAAGATTGATATAAACTCAAAAGGAGGTTAAAAATCATGTCCCTGTAAATTATCAAAATAAGGTCACTAGAGCGTTAAGGTCTTTATTTCATATCTTTAAGAGTGCTATAAAAAATATGATTAAACTAACTCTATCTCTCAGTTTCAATTCGTGGAGGAAATGGCTATGAAAAAATCTAAATTACTCACACTTGGTTTGCTTGTAGGTGCTGGTCTACTTTTATCTATCAACCAAGCACAGGCTGCAGATACTTGGGTTAAAAAAATGGTTCTGACTGGAATCTTTCTCAAGATGGCAGTCTCGCTAAAAATAAATGGGTACAAAATGCTGGTTATTGGTACCACTTTGACGGTTCTGGAAAAATGCAGACAGGCTGGCTCAAAGACGGTAACAATTGGTATTCGCTCGCAGATAGTGGTGCTATGCGCACAGGCTGGTACAAGGAAGGTAACACATGGTACTCACTAGCTAATAGTGGTGCCATGCGTACAGGTTGGTACAAAGAAGGATCTACTTGGTATTACCTCAAAGGCAGTGGTGCTATGGCAACAGGATGGGCTACTGCAAATGGTCAATGGTCTTACTTTGAAAATTCAGGTGCTATGGTCGCAGATAGAGCTGTATCAGCCAGTGATGGGGAAAGTTATGTCATTGGTAAGGATGGTTATATGTTAACCAAACTCCCAAGTCAGGTTGAACAATCTCAAGCGGATGATACAATTATCACAAATATTGTTACTTTGTCTGATGGATATGATTATCATCTTATTCATAGAAAAGATGGAGTCATTGTTGAAAAAAATGCTTGGTACATAAAACCTGAGTTTAAGAAGTTTTCTGATAAATATGGAGATAAAGTTTCCAATACGATGTTGGCTTTAGTAGATAATACGGAAGAAGGACAAGAAATTAATCCTAAAGCTGTCGTGAAAAATTTCCAAAACTTACCAAACAGGTATTACTTTGGGGGCAGATGGTCGTCGAGTAACAAATTTACCAGAAATGACTACCTATTCAGAGATTAAAAAAGTTGGCAATGATGTCTATCTAGAAAATACAGGTGCACGACTTCGTCTTGGGGCTGCCAGCTTTACAATCAATAACAATAAACTATACTATTTAGATGGTGATAATGGCAAACTCAAAACAGGTTATTTTGCATTGATTGATGATAGACCAAGTTATCATCACTATCATATTCTTGTTTATGCAGACCAATCTGGTGAAATTCTTAAAATGAAACGATTGCCAACAGGAATTTCAGATTATCTTAATAAAGAAATTGATGGTTTCTACGGTCAAACTGTTAAAATCGATAGTAAGACAGGAAATGTTTCTGTTGTGAAATAAACTATCAGACAGAGTAAAACGAAAAAAAGCGAACAGCTTCGTTTTCTAGGAAGTCATGTTCGCTTTTATCCATAAAATAATAGTTACTATTAGCCCTCAGTTTCAAAAAAATTTGCTTGATAATAATCACTAACTTCTCTTTTCATTTCCCGCAGTAATCGACTTTCATCTGTTGATTCGAGTAAGGATAATCCTTTATTAATCATAGTATGATCTTCATTAACAATTCCCAGACGTACTTGAGCTACACCTAATAAATCGTATCGTTTCATTTTTTTTGATAAATCAAGACATTCTTGAATTAAGCATAGACAATCATCTTTCTTATTTGCTTCAAGGTACATTCGTGTCATATTGGCTAGAATGGAGTAATGAATACTTTGAATTGGACGATAATCTGTGTATTTATTTAGAGATTTAACAAGCCTCTGGCGTAGCATTTCTAGTGAATCAACAGGGAAATGGAAAATAATCATCACTAGCAATCGTAAATCTGAGAGGAACCACTGATCTCTTTTTTCCAATTCTTTCCATAACTCTTCAGCCAAGGCTTGAGCTTTATCGGAAAACTGATTTTCAATCACTTCTATAAAAATGGTTAGTTCTTTCACAGCATGTTCTATTGGGATATCATTCTGCACTTCATCTAGATAAATTTGACATTTTGATAGCAATGTCTTCATTTCTTCTAGATTAGGTGAAGAAATGGCTTGATAATATTCTGAAAATAATTTCTTACGAGAATCCATTTGGTAATGTTGACAAATATAATGAAATTCATCGAAACTCATATCAATTTGCCTCAAAAGCAACTCCATAGTATCATACCTAGGAGTAGAATGATTATTTTCAAACTTAGATAAGTTAGAATGAGTAATGTAGTCACCACAGACCCTCATTTTGTGTAATCCCTTTTTGACTTACGAATGTATTTATAAACTGAACCAATATCCCACCGCATATTTTTGCCTCCAAAAATGTTCCAAAAGTAGAAGTTTTAGGAAAATATTTATATTTAGTATATCATAAAGGTGTGGGGTGGGCAATGATGATAGAAAGAAGGTGTTGGTTGACTCTTAAGGATTATTAGGAGTTATGTAGAATGTTTATGATGAAAAAATATCTTTTTATAACTATTCAATAAAGGAGGAAACGGCTATGAAAAAATCTAAACTACTTACACTTGGTTTACTTGCAGGTGCTGGTCTACTTTTATCTATCAACCAAGCACAGGCTGCAGATACTTGGGTTAAAAATGGTTCTGACTGGAATCTTTCTCAAGATGGCAGTCTCGCTAAAAACAAATGGGTACAAAAACGCTGGTTCTTGGTATCACTTCGACAGCACTGGTAAAAATGCAGACGGGCTGGCTCAAAGACAGCAATACCTGGTACTCACTAGCAGATAGTGGGGCTATGCGTACTGGCTGGTACAAGGAAGGCAATACATGGTATTCACTCGCAGATAGTGGGGCTATGCGCACTGGTTGGTACAAAGAAGGGTCTACTTGGTACTATCTTCGTTTTAGTGGTTCTATGCAGACAGGTTGGGAGTGCATAGATAATAATTGGTATTATTTCGAACAATCAGGTGCAATGGCCTCTGATAGAGTTGTAAATTCTAGTGATGGCACAGGCTATATTCTCAGCAAGGATGGCCATATGTTCACTTTACAAAATAGCCCTTATAAAAATGGTGACATTGTTCGTTTAGGCGATGGATATGAGTATCTGATTACAGCAAAATTTGACGGAAATAACTTTACTGATGTTATCGTGGATAAAAACACTTGGTACATTAAACCTGAGTTCAAGAAGTTTTCCGACAAATATGGGGATCAAGTTTCCAATACGATGTTGGCTTTAGTGGATAATAAAGAAGAAGGACAAGAAATTGATCCTAAGGCTGTTATTCGTAATTTCCAAAATCTACCAGGTCGATATTACTTTGGAGCAGATGGTCGTAGAGTATTACCACTTCCAGAGATGACAACTAGATTAGAAATCAAAAAAGTTGGCAATGATCTTTATCTAGAAGACCCAGGTGTACGACTTAGACTTCCATCTACTAACTTCACAATCAATAACAATAAACTATACCATTTAGATAATGGACAAGGTAAGCTTAAAACAGGTTACTTTGTATTGATTGATGACGGTATGTCTACAACCCACTATCATTTCCTTGTATATGCAGACCAATCTGGTGAAATTCTTAAAATGAAACGCTTGCCATCAAGATTTATAGATTATCGTGACAAAGAAATCGATGGTTTCTATGGTCAAAAAATTAAGATTACACAGCCAAATAAGTATGAATATTACAAGGTTCTTGTAGTTAAATAATACAAAACGAATCGCCTAATGAGGGATGTGTGGGCGATTCGTTTTTTACTGTAATCAGCCATTATTAAACATCTTTTTATAAGATTATATTCGAAAAACTAAGAAGAAACCGTACCTCCCCCATCATTGAAAAAGCGCATTCGTTACTTGAAAAAAAGTCGCCCATTTATGTTATAATAGACTGTATTTAAAAAAATTTTTAAGGAGAAATGACAGAATGTCTGTATCATTTGAAAACAAAGAAACAAACCGTGGTGTCTTGACTTTCACTATCTCTCAAGACCAAATCAAACCAGAATTGGACCGTGTCTTCAACTCAGTGAAGAAATCTCTTAATGTTCCAGGTTTCCGTAAAGGTCACCTTCCACGTCCTATCTTCGACAAAAAATTTGGTGAAGAGTCACTTTACCAAGACGTTATGAACGCTCTTTTGCCAAACGCTTATGAAGCAGCTGTAAAAGAAGCTGGTCTTGAAGTCGTTGCGCAACCAAAAATTGACGTGACTTCAATGGAAAAAGGTCAAGACTGGGTTATCACTGCTGAAGTCGTTACAAAACCTGAAGTAAAATTGGGTGACTACAAAAACCTTGAAGTATCAGTAGATGTAGAAAAAGAAGTAACTGACGCTGACGTTGAAGAGCGTATCGAACGCGAACGCAACAACTTGGCTGAATTGGTTATCAAAGAAGCTGCTGCTGAAAACGGCGACACTGTTGTCATCGACTTCGTTGGTTCTATCGACGGTGTTGAATTTGATGGTGGAAAAAGGTGAAAAACTTCTCACTTGGACTTGGTTCAGGTCAATTCATCCCTGGTTTTGAAGACCAATTGGTAGGTCACTCAGCTGGTGAAACTGTTGACGTTATCGTAACATTCCCAGAAGACTACCAAGCAGAAGACCTTGCAGGTAAAGAAGCTAAATTCGTGACAACTATCCACGAAGTAAAAGCTAAAGAAGTTCCAGCTCTTGACGATGAGCTTGCAAAAGACATCGATGAAGAAGTTGAAACACTTGCTGAATTGAAAGAAAAAAATACCGTAATGAATTGGCTGCTGCTAAAGAAGAAGCTTACAAAGATGCAGTTGAAGGTGCAGCAATTGATAAAGCTGTAGAAAACGCTGAAATCGTAGAACTTCCAGAAGAAATGATTCACGAAGAAGTTCACCGCTCAGTAAACGAATTCCTTGGAAACTTGCAACGTCAAGGTATCAACCCTGACATGTACTTCCAAATCACTGGAACTACTCAAGAAGACCTTCACAACCAATACCAAGCAGAAGCTGAGTCACGTACTAAGACTAACCTTGTTATCGAAGCAGTTGCCAAAGCTGAAGGATTTGATGCTTCAGAAGAAGAAATCCAAAAAGAAGTTGAGCAATTGGCAACAGACTACAACATGGAAGTTGCTCAAGTACAAAGCTTGCTTTCAGCTGATATGTTGAAACACGATATCACAATCAAAAAAGCTGTTGAATTGATTACAAGCACAGCAACAGTAAAATAATATTAATAAACAAAAATCCCACCTGAATTGGTGGGTTTTCTGATGCACTATTTTCCAAAAATCTCTTTGAGGTCTGCGTCTGTAATCCCAATCATGGCTGGGATGCAGTCCCAGTTTTCTTCTGTCAGGATGTAGGATTGTTCAGAGGTACTTGATGTGGCAGTTTCAGAGATGGATTGTTTATTTTCTTCACTATTTTCAATTAAATCACTGAAGCGTTCAATCAGATAGGTTTTTCGGGCAGTTCCGATGTGCTGGGTAGCATAGTCGAAGGCCTGCAATTCGCCTAGTAAGATAAGCTTGCTTTTGGCGCGTGTAATGGCTGTATAGATGAGATTGCGCTCCAACATACGTCGGCTAGCACTGGTAATCGGCAGGATGACAACAGGGAACTCACTTCCCTGTGACTTATGGATACTCATGGCATAGGCCAGGCGAATCTTGTACCATTCGTTACGTGGGTAAGAGATCTCGTTGCCATCAAAATCAATGACAATCTCGTCTTGTTTCGACTCGGTATATTTACCAGGAATCAGGTCTGTGATGGCTCCTAAATCTCCATTAAAGACATTGATTTCAGCATCGTTGACCAAATGAATGACCTTGTCTCCCTTACGATAGTGGCACTGGGGAGCTTCAAAACTGAGTTGATCTTTTTGTGGTGGGTTTAGCAGGTCTTGCATGAGCTGATTGATAGCATCAATCCCTGCTGTCCCTCGGTACATGGGGGCCAGAACCTGAATATCACGTGCAGGAATACCACTTCTGAGGGCAGCGCCTAAGATTTTCTCAATAGTAGCAGGAATATGGCCACTAGCAATTTCAAAGTAGGAACGGTCTGCTTTTTTCTGGGTGAAATCAGCTGGCAAGATGCCCTGTCGAATCTGACTTGCTAGGGTTACTATGGTTGATTCTTCGCTTTGTCGATAAATTTTTTCCAAGCGAGTCTGAGGAATCAAGGGAATATGAAGCAGATCCGCTAGAACCTGTCCAGGACTGACAGAAGGCAACTGGTCGCTGTCGCCCACGATGAGGATCTTACTGTTAGAAGAGATGTTTGAGAAGAGTTGATTGGCCAGCCAAGTATCCACCATGGAAAATTCATCCACGATGATAAAGTCGGCATCCAGATAATCTTCCAGATGACTGGTATCATCATCACCTGTCATTCCTAAATGACGGTGTATAGTAGCGCTAGGCAAGCCTGTTAATTCATTCATGCGCCGAGCGGCTCGACCAGTTGGAGCAGCAAGAAGAATAGGTAGGTTGCTTTTTTTCCTGAGGTCAAGTCCTTCTAAAAGGGCATAAACAGCGATGATCCCATTGATAACAGTTGTCTTACCAGTACCAGGTCCACCTGTCAGAATAAAGACCTTGTTCTGGATAGCATCACAGATAGCTTGTTTTTGAATGATATCATACTCAATTCCAAGCTCTTCCTCGACAGTAGTGATATGTTTTTGAATGGTTTCTAAATCCTGGCTCTTCTGTTTTCCTTTTTCAAGGATACGGACCAAGTGACTGCGGATGCCTTCCTCAGCGAAAAAGAGGCTGTTGTCAAATCTTGGTATCAACCTGCTGAACCTTATCTTCTTCGATCAGGTAGGAGAGTTCTTGGGCCACTTGGCTGGGATCCAGTTCCACGGGGCGAGAAGATTCAAGGAGATTAAGGGTTTGTTCCAGCAAATCCCGTGCTTCAACATAGGTGTCCCCTGTTTCCATACAGGCCTGGAAAAGACTATGAACTAGTCCTGCACGGAAGCGTTCAGGAGCCTGACTTTCGATTCCTAGTTCTTCCGCTAATTGGTCAGCAATAGTAAATCCCAAACCCTTGATATCCTCAACCAATTGGTAGGGATAATTTTCAACCACATCAAGGGTTTCTTCCTTGTAAAAGTCTTGAATCTGAAAGGCTAGTTTGTTGGGAATGCCGTAGTTGGCTAGTTTGGCCAAAACCATCTCGGTTCCGTAGTTGAGACGGAGGGTGGAGACGAAAGCCTCGCGATTTTTGGCAGAGAGTCCTGCGATGCCTTCTAGCTTTTCTGGGTGTTGCAGAATTTCGTCAATGGTATTGTCGCCATAGGTATCCACAATTTTCTGAGCTGTCTTGAGACCAATTCCCTTGAAATGGCTACTTGAAAAGTACTTAACCAAACCTTTGCTAGTTGGTTTTGAGCGTTCATACCGGCTGATTTGCAGTTGTTCCCCATACTTGGAGTGCTGGACAATTTGTCCCCAAAAAGTATAGTCTTCTCCCTCAATCACATCAGCCATGGTTCCCGTGACAATGATTTCAAAATCATCAAAATCCTCTGCGTCCGTATCTTCGATTTCTAGGAGGAGGATGCGATAAAAATTGCTGGGATTTTCAAAAATAATCCGTTCAATGGTTCCTGAAAAATAAACTTCCATAAGATTCCTTTGCATAAATAGGTGAGAGTTAATACTCTTCGAAAATCTCTTCAAACCACGTCAGCTTCGCCTTGCCGTACTCAAGTACAGCCTGCGGCTAGCTTCCTAGTTTGCTCTTTGATTTTCATTGAGTATAACTTTGTTTCTATCTTAATCAAACTGGATAGTGAATAATCATATTCTCACGATAGAAGAAGAGGCTGAGATTGGTGATTCTCGGCCTCTTAGGTTTCTTAAAATGTTCCGATACGGGTGATTGGCCAGAAGCGGAATTTAGCTTCCCCTGTGATATCTTTTGCTTTGAAGGTACCTACGTGACGGCTGTCGCTCGAAACCAAGCGGTCGTCTCCGAGGAGAAGGTATTCTCCTTCTGGAACTGTAAAGCTAAAGTTGGTATTGTAGTTGACATCGACTGTGAAGGCTTGGGCTTTTTGAGCGATACTTCTAAAGAAAGTTCCTTTATTTCCTTCAAAAGCCCTTGCCTGAGTAAGTGCTTTGGAGTTTGTCATCCTTGAAACGTTTGATGTAGTCAGCTAGGTAAGGCTCATCCGTCTCTTTATCATTGATGTAAAGTTTATCGTTTTCGTAACGGATGGTGTCACCAGGCATTCCAATCACGCGCTTGACGATGTCCTTATTGCCATCTTCCTCATGGGCCACCACGATATCAAAACGGTTAATAGGAAGGTGCTTAACAACAAAGAGGATTTCGCCATCTGCTAGGGTAGGATCCATGGAATGTCCTTCTACGCGGACGTTACTCCAAAAAAAGATACGGCTTAAAGCTAGTAATGACAGAATCAGGAGGAACAATCCCCACTCTTTTAGGAAATTTTTAAATGAATTCATAACTTACCTTTCTAAGCGTTTTTTCGCTTTTTCAGTATTTTTAAAGTGCAATTTGGCGCAGAAATTGAGTCCCTGCATACCATAGGCTTGTAAAATCTGGCTAGCTACCTTATCAGAAGCCGTTCCAGCTCCACTTGGAAGTTGATAGCCCAGTTCTCGTCCTAGATTTTCAAGATTTTCCAGAAAGAGATCACGCGCGATTATAGAAGAGACTGCGACAGCCAAGTATTTTGCCCTCAGCCTTTTCTTCTAAGCTGATCGGATTGCTGAAACGATTGGCCTCTTGTGCCAAGTACTTGTCATAATTTTTAGCACTGGTAAAGGCATCAATCACAATTTTCTCAGGCTGAATGCCTTTTTGAAGAAGGAGATAGATAGCCTGGTTATGGAGGGCTACCTTAACAGAAACAGCATTGTAGCGGTCTCCGATGACCTCGTTGTACTTGCTTGGTGAGAGAAGCAGTGCTTGATGCTGGATCTTTTCCTTGAGCATAGGGGCAATCTGACGAATCTTTTGGTCGGTCAGAGTTTTAGAATCTCCCCACACCGAGTTTTCGTAAAAAGTCGTGCTGGTCAGGTGTGACAAAGGAAGCCACAACTGCAAGCCCACCAAAGTAGGAACCATTTCCCACCTCATCTGTCCCAATTAAAGGGAGATTTTGTCCGCTGGTTTGCTCTACAGCTTGATAGCCAAAGAAACGAGCATATTTCTCAGCTCCTTCGCCCTGAAGCAAGACCTTTCCAGAAGTATAGATAGAAACCGTTGCTTGAGGTAGTCTCAAAAAGTAGCGGATATAGGGATTCTTACTGGGAGCCAGACTGGTTTGATAGTGTTCAAGAAAAGCCTGAATCTCCTTTTCACTTGGTGTGAGTGTTATACTTGCCATAGTTTCTATTGTACCACAAAAGCAGGCAAATTTGTAAAAACTGACAAAATTAGCGAATTTTGGTATAATATCGTGAGGTGAATTTTATGGCAAATCTAAATCGATTCAAATTTACATTCGGGAAAAAATCATTAACCTTGACAAGCGAGCATGATAATCTCTTTATGGAGGAAATCGCTAAGGTTGCGACAGAAAAATACCAAGCAATTAAAGAACAAATGCCTAGTGCAGATGATGAAACCATCGCTCTTTTGTTGGCAGTCAACTGTTTGTCAACTCAACTCAGCCGTGAGATTGAATTTGACGATAAGGAGCAAGAATTAGAAGAACTCCGTCACAAGCTTGTGACTTGTAAGCAAGAGCAGAGCAAGATTGAGGATTCCTTATGATTTCACTCCTTCTTCTATTGGTCTTGGCTTGGGGATTTTATATCGGCTATCGGAGAGGCTTCCTTTTACAGATTTATTACCTGTTTTCAGCCATGGCATCGGCTTTTGTGGCTGGCCAGTTTTATAAGGGACTTGGAGAGCAATTTCATTTGCTGCTCCCTTATGCAAATCCGCAGGAAGGTCAGGGAACTTTCTTTTTCCCATCGGATCAACTCTTTCAGTTGGATAAGGTCTTTTACGCAGGGATTGGCTATTTGCTTGTATTTGGGATTGTCTATAGCATCGGTCGTTTGCTTGGTCTCCTCTTACACTTACTTCCTAGTAAAAAACTGGGGGGTAAGTTGTTCCAAGTTTCAGCAGGTATCTTGTCCATGTTGGTGACCTTATTTGTCTTGCAAATGGCTTTGACCATCTTGGCGACCATTCCCATGGCAGCTATACAAAATCCTCTTGAAAAGAGTATCGTCGCAAAACACATCATCCAGAGCATACCAGTAACAACCAGTTGGCTCAAACAAATCTGGGTAACAAATTTAATCGGATAAAAAGGGCAGGAGTTTTCCTAGCCCTTTGTTTACAGATTTGACTCGAATCTATCAGAATGTAAAAAGCTACCACACCTAGACATTCAAAGACAAGGAAATAAAGATGAATAAGAAAATATTAGAAACATTAGAGTTCAATAAGGTCAAGGCCTTGTTTGAACCCCATTTGTTGACCGAGCAGGGCTTGGAGCAATTGAGACAGCTGGCTCCGACTGCCAAAGCGGATAAATCAAACAGGCTTTTGCTGAGATGAAGGAAATGCAGGCTCTTTTCGTCGAGCAACCGCATTTTACCATTCTTGCAACCAAGGAAATCGCAGGAGTCTGCAAGCGGTTGGAGATGGGAGCGGACCTCAATATCGAAGAGTTCCTGCTCTTGAAGCGCGTGCTTCTTACCAGTCGAGAACTGCAAAGTTTTTATGCTAATCTGGAAAATGTTAGCTTGGAAGAATTAGCCCTTTGGTTTGAGAAATTACATGATTTTCCGCAATTGCAAGGGAATCTACAAGCCTTTAATGATGCAGGTTTCATTGAAAATTTTGCCAGTGAAGAATTGGCGCGAATCCGTCGAAAAATCCATGATAGCGAGAGTCAGGTACGCGATGTTTTACAGGACCTGCTCAAGCAGAAAGCGCAGATGTTGACGGAAGGGATTGTTGCCAGCAGAAATGGCCGTCAGGTTCTACCAGTCAAAAACACCTACCGCAATAAGATTGCAGGTGTCGTTCATGATATTTCTGCTAGTGGAAATACTGTCTATATCGAACCCCGTGAGGTGGTCAAACTGAGCGAAGAAATTGCTAGTCTGCGAGCAGATGAGCGCTATGAAATGCTTCGCATTCTTCAAGAAATTTCTGAGCGTGTTCGCCCTCATGCGGCTGAGATTGCCAATGATGCTTGGATTATCGGCCATCTGGACTTGATTCGTGCCAAGGTCCGCTTTATCCAAGAAAGGCAAGCAGTCGTACCTCAGCTGTCAGAAAATCAAGAAATTCAACTGCTCCATGTTTGTCATCCTTTGGTCAAAAATGCCGTCGCAAATGATGTCCATTTTGGCCAAGATTTAACAGCCATTGTCATTACAGGTCCCAATACAGGTGGGAAGACCATCATGCTCAAAACCCTGGGCTTGACGCAGGTTATGGCTCAGTCAGGCTTGCCGATTTTAGCAGATAAGGGAAGTCGTGTTGGTATTTTTGAAGAAATCTTTGCAGATATTGGAGATGAGCAGTCTATTGAGCAGAGCTTGTCTACCTTCTCTAGCCACATGACCAATATTGTGGATATTCTTGGCAAGGTCAATCAACATTCACTCTTACTCTTGGATGAGTTAGGAGCTGGTACAGATCCTCAAGAGGGAGCAGCCCTCGCCATGGCTATTCTGGAGGACCTTCGCCTGCGTCAAGTCAAGACTATGGCGACTACCCACTATCCGGAACTAAAGGCCTACGGTATTGAGACAGCCTTTGTACAAATGCCAGCATGGAGTTTGATACTGCAACTCTACGCCCGACCTATCGCTTTATGCAGGGAGTTCCTGGTCGAAGCAATGCCTTTGAGATTGCCAAACGTCTAGGCCTATCTGAAGTTATCGTAGGGGATGCCAGCCAGCAGGTCGATCAGGACAATGATGTCAACCGGATTATTGAGCAACTGGAAGAGCAGACGCTTGAAAGTCGTAAACGCTTGGACAATATCCGTGAGGTGGAGCAAGAAAATCTCAAGATGAACCGTGCTCTCAAAAAACTTTACAACGAGCTCAATCGTGAAAAGGAAACGGAGCTCAATAAAGCGCGTGAACAAGCTGCTGAGATTGTGGACATGGCCCTCAGTGAAAGTGATCAGATTCTTAAAAAAATCTCCACAGTAAATCTCAACTCAAGCCTCATGAAATCATTGAAGCCAAGGCCAAGCTGAAAAAATTGGCTCCTGAAAAAGTAGACCTATCTAAAAACAAGGTTCTTCAAAAGGTCAAGAAAAAACGTGCTCCAAAGGTGGGAGATGATATCGTTGTTCTCAGTTATGGACAGCGTGGTACCTTGACCAGTCAACTCAAGGACGGCCGCTGGGAAGCCCAAGTTGGCTTGATTAAGATGACCTTGGAAGAGAAAGAGTTTGACCTTGTTCAAGCCCAGCAAGAAAAGCAAGTCAAGAAGAAACAGGTCAATGTCGTGAAACGAACTTCTGGTCGTGGCCCACAAGCCAGACTGGACCTTCGAGGCAAACGCTATGAAGAAGCAATGAATGAGCTAGATGCTTTTATCGACCAAGCCTTGCTTAATAATATGGCTCAAGTAGATATCATTCATGGTATCGGAACAGGTGTCATCCGTGAAGGTGTCACCAAATACCTACAAAGAAACAAGCATGTCAAGAGTTTCGGCTATGCCCCACAAAATGCTGGAGGCAGTGGTGCGACTATTGTGACATTTAAAGGATAGAAGTATTCCGAGCTTTATACAGTAAAAACTGTTGAATTAAGTTTTACTAATAAACACATTGACAAAAGCCAACATTTTTTGTAAAATAAGAATCAATTAAATACCAACACCGAATGAAGTTTAATAGAAGTGGCGAATCGTTTGATTTTCCATGACTGTAAATGGACGGAACTCTGGAGAGACCGTGAAGGCACCGAAGGGGCAAGGCAGGCAACTGCTCAAACTCTCAGGTAAAAGGACAGAGCTAGGATAGACCGCTTTTTAGCATTTATCTAAGCATTCCAGAGTACATGTATCTTGCATGTGCTCTTTCTTTTGGGGTTGAAAAGATAGGAGAAGGAAATGTTAGAATTGCTTAAATCAATTGATGCTTTTGCTTGGGGCCCCCCCCTCTTGATTTTATTGGTCGGGACAGGTATTTACCTAACTGCCCGTCTAGGCCTCTTGCAGGTTTTGCGTCTGCCTAAGGCCTTTCAACTCATTTTTACTAAGGACAAGGGGCATGGCGATGTATCCAGCTTTGCGGCACTATGTACAGCCCTAGCAGCGACAGTTGGTACGGGAAATATTATCGGGGTGGCGACGGCTATCAAGGTTGGTGGTCCAGGAGCCCTCTTTTGGATGTGGATGGCTGCTTTCTTTGGGATGGCTACCAAGTATGCAGAAGGACTTTTGGCGATTAAATATCGTACTAAGGACGACCATGGTGCAGTAGCGGGGGGGACCAATGCATTATATCCTTCTAGGGATGGGAGAAAAGTGGCGTCCCCTTGCTATCTTCTTTGCCCTGGCAGGTGTGCTAGTAGCTTTATTGGGAATCGGAACCTTCACTCAAGTTAACTCGATTACTGAATCTATCCAGAATACAACGACTATTTCGCCAGCTATCACGGCTCTTGTGTTGTCTGTCTTTGTAGCGATTGCTGTCTTTGGCGGACTCAAGTCCATTTCAAAGGTTTCAACTACTGTGGTTCCTTTTATGGCTATCATTTATATTTTGGGAACTCTTACAGTAATTTTCTTTAATATTGGAAAAATTCCTGCCACAATCGCTTTAATCTTGACATCGGCTTTTAGTCCAGTTGCTGCGGTAGGTGGATTTGCCGGTGCTAGCATTCGGATGGCTATTCAAAATGGTGTTGCGCGTGGTGTGTTCTCAAACGAATCTGGTCTGGGTTCTGCTCCCATTGCAGCTGCTGCGGCTAAGACAAATGAACCAGTAGAGCAAGGATTGATATCCATGACAGGAACCTTTATAGACACACTCATTATCTGTACCTTGACTGGTTTGACCATCTTGGTGACTGGTGTTTGGAGTGGTGATTTTAATGGAGTTGCCTTGACTCAGTCAGCCTTTTCAACGGTCTTTTCACACTTTGGACCTGCCCTCTTGACCATCTTCCTTGTACTTTTTGCCTTTACAACGATTCTAGGTTGGAACTACTATGGAGAACGCTGTTTCGAGTTCCTCTTTGGTGTTCGTTTTATCTGGCTCTACCGTGTGATTTTTGTGCTCATGGTCTTGTTGGGAGGATTTATCGAGTTGGATATGGTTTGGATTATCGCAGATATTGTCAACGCCTTGATGGCTCTGCCAAACTTGATTGCCCTCTTGGTCTTGTCACCAGTCGTCATTTCTGAGACTAAAAAGTATTTTAATAAATAATGAAATCACACATCGCGTGTGATTTTTTTGCTTTCATAAAAAATTTCTATCAGTGTAATTTAAAAATATATATTATACACGGCATAGAATCTGTGATAGACTAGATTTCAACAACATGAAAAGAGGTTTTATGATGACAACATTTACCATCCATACAGTCGAATCAGCGCCATCAGAAGTGAAAGAGGTTCTTGAAACAGTACAAAAAGATAACAATGGCTATATTCCCAACCTAATCGGTCTCTTGGCTAATGCACCCACTGCTTTAGAAGCATACAGAACTGTCGGAGCCATCAATCGTCGCAACAGCCTGACACCTGTTGAGCGCGAAGTAGTACAGATCACGGCAGCCGTGACCAATGGTTGTGCCTTCTGCGTCGCAGGTCACACCGCCTTTTCCATCAAACAAATCCAGATGAACGATGACCTTCTTCAAGCCCTTCGCAATCGTACTCCAATTGAAACAGATCCTAAATTGGACACCCTAGCTAAGTTTACCTTGGCAGTTATCAATACCAAGGGTCGTGTAGGAGATGAAGCCTTGGCTGAGTTTCTAGAAGCTGGCTACACCCAACAAAATGCCTTGGATGTGGTTCTTGGTGTCAGCCTAGCAAGCCTCTGTAACTATGCCAACAATCTAGCCAATACACCAATTAATCCAGAATTGGAACCTTATGCTTAATTCATATCTGAGTAAAAATGAAGTCTAAAATCATCGGACTTCATTTTTTATCCCCTCATTTAAGCGCTTTTATGCTATACTGAAACTAACATGATTATTGGAGGTTAGGATGAAAAAACTCCCCTTAGTATTTTCTGGTTGTTTGCTAGGTTTGGCAGGAGCTGGAAATCTTATTTTAGATACGTTGCCAGTTCTGTCACATATACTGAGTTTATCAGGTTTAGTTTTATGGATATTCTTTCTGATTCTTCATCTCTTTAATTGGAAGGAAACTAAGCAAGAATTGACCAAGCCTCCTCTTTTGTCAGGAATGGCGACCTTTCCCATGGCTGGGATGATTTTATCGACTTATGTCTTTCGCGTCTTCCCTCATCTTCCTTTGGTTGCGCAAGGACTCTGGTGGTTTTCATTTCTCTTGGATTTGGTCTTGATTGCTGGTTTCACCATCAAGTTTGCCTGTCCAGGTAAGAGAGTCAATGCGACTCCAAGCTGGACTGTTCTCTATGTAGGGATAGCAGTAGCAGCCTTGACTTATCCTCTGGTAGGCATTATCGAGATTGCCTATGCGACCTTGAGTTTTGGGTTTCTCCTAACCTTCTATCTCTATCCCCTTATTTATAGCGATTTAAAGAAACATCCACTCCCACTAGCCTTGCTTGGGCAAGAAGGAATCTACTGTGCTCCTTTCTCTTTGCTTTTGGCTTCTCTGGTTCGAGTTGGAGGTGCCAGCCTGCCGACTTGGGTCTTGCTTGTCATGCTCTTGGCTTCTCAATCCTTCTTTTTCTTTGTTTTAACTCGCCTGCCCAATATTTTTAAAAGCAAGGCTTTCAACCAGCCTTTTCAGCACTTACCTTCCCGACCATTATCACAGCTACTTCGCTTAAGATGGCTCAGGGAATCTTGAAACTTCCATTTTTGGATTATTTGGTAGTGGCTGAAACTGTTATTTGCCTAATTATTTTGCTCTTTGTATTAGGAGCTTATCTGATTTGGTTACGAAAAAAGGTCTAGCTAGAAATAGCTAAACCTTATTTTTTATGGTTTGATAACTTCAGCTCCACCCATATATGGACGAAGTGCTTCTGGGATGGTCACAGAACCATCTGCATTTTGGTAGTTTTCAAGAATAGCAGCCACTGTACGTCCAACTGCAAGTCCAGAACCATTCAAGGTATGGAGCAATTTCACCTTGCCATCTGCTTCATCACGGTAACGGATTTGGGCACGACGGGCTTGGAAATCTTCTGTGTTTGAACAGCTTGAGATTTCACGGTAGGTATTTTGGGCTGGAATCCAAACTTCCAAGTCGTAAGTTTTAGCAGCTGAGAAGCCCATATCTCCAGTAGAGAGAGCAACGACACGGTATGGAAGGTTAAGTTTTTGAAGAATGTTTTCAGCGTTGGCTGTCATTTTTTCCAATTCTTCGTAAGATTCTTCTGGTTTGGCAAATTTAACCATTTCAACTTTGTGGAATTGGTGCAAACGAATCAAGCCACGAGTATCACGGCCAGCTGAACCAGCCTCAGAACGGAATGAAGGGCTCATAGCGGTGAAGTAGATTGGCAGGTCTTTACCGTCCAGGATTTCATCACGGTAGTAGTTTGTCAGAGGAACTTCAGCTGTAGGAATAAGGACGTAATTGCTATCGCTGAGTTCAAAAGTATCTTCCTTGAATTTTGGATATTGACCAGTCCCAAACATAGAGTCATGGTTAACCATGTAAGGAGTGATGACTTCAGTATAGCCTTCTTTGCCATGTTCATCCAACATAAAGTTGTAGATGGCACGTTCCAAACGAGCACCGAGACCTTTATAGAAGAGGAAACGAGCGCCTGTTACCTTGCCACCGCGTTCCCAGTCAAGGATACCAAGGTCTTCACCAAGGTCCCAGTGAGCTTTTGGCTCGAAGTCAAACTCGCGTGGAATCCCCCAACGGCGAACTTCCACATTGTCATCTTCGTCAGCCCCAACAGGAACGCTGTCAGCAGGGATGTTTGGAAGAGTAGTGGTAAATTCTGTCAATTTAGCATCGATTTCTGCCAATTCAGCATCCAAGGCTTTGACTTCAGCAGATAGAGTTTGCATGGCAGCAATCTTGTCATCTGCATTTTCTTTGTTGCGTTTGGCTTGGGCAATCTCAGCAGAAACTGTGTTACGTTCTGCTTTGAGAGTTTCAACCTTGACCAAGATGTCACGACGTTTAGCATCGATTTCTTTCATCTCATTCAAGACAGCAGCATCTACACCACGTGTAGCCAATTTTTCTGCGACAGCATCAAAGTCTGTACGAATACGTTTGATATCTAACATAAGAACTCCTTTATGAAAAAAAGCACACCTGACAAAGCGTTGGAGTGGCAGGGCCACGGTTCCATCCAACTTCACAGGTGTGCACTTGATTGTGTATGTAATTGTTACTAACGGTAGAATTTCACCTATCCCTCCTATCTGCTCGCAGCACCCGCAGACTTTCTGAAAGAAGAAGATAACCTACTTATCCGTTGCTATGATTATACTAAAGTTTCTACTTTTTTGCAAATAGATTTTTAAATTTTTGACCAATGGTTTGAATCAGGGTAGGAAGTTTGACGACCTTGTCATTGCCCAGTTTTTCACGAGCAATTTTAAGAATGGCACCTGAGTCTTTTGATGCAAAGAGGAATTTTCCTCTGTCTGTAAAGACTTCGAAGTGGCGACTGATTTTACGACCAGTGACATTGGCTCCAATCTGATTGATATGGCTCCAAGGAATCTGGATAAATTGTTCGACATTGACATCGGGGTAAAATTCTAAGGCCTGATCTCCGACCAGGAATTTCCCAACTTTCCCAGCGATAGAGAGGTAGGAAGTGCCTGTCGTGCTGAGAAGCACTGTTTTGTTAAGTGATTGAGCCATGCTTAGTCTTCCTTGTTTTCACCGAAAAAGGCATTGTAGAGGGCTTTAATAGCTGCTTTCTCTTGGTCCTTATGGACAACAAACATAATAGATACTTCACTAGAACCTTGAGACATCATCTGGATGTTGATCTTATTTTCAGATAGAGCACGTGTCGCAGTAGCAGTTACTCCGATATGGCTCTTCATCTTTTCTCCAACAATCATAATGATTGAAAGGTCGTGTTCGATTTCTGCATGGTCTACTTCAGCCTTTGAACCAACTGACGAAGGATTTCTTCTTCCTTGATAGGAGTTAGTTCGCGAGAACGGAGGATGATTGAAAGATCGTCGATACCTGTTGGCATATGTTCCCAACCGATGTTAAGATCTTCAAGGATTTGAAGAACCTTGCGTCCAAATCCAACCTCACGGTTCATGAGGTATTTCGACATATTAATGCTGACAAAGCCTGAGTCACCAGCAATTCCCACAACTGGAAATTCATCACTACTATGTTTTAGAACGATACGAGTACCTGGATGGTCAGGATTGTTGGTATTCTTGATAACCAGAGGAATTTTTCCGCGGTAGGCAGGAAGAAGGGCTTCGTCATGAAGGACTGAGAAGCCTGCATAGGCCAACTCACGCATTTCACGGTAGGTCAACTCAGGAATCGAGTGTGGTTGGTGGATAATACCTGGGTGGGCTGCAAAGATACCATCAACGTCTGTAAAGTTTTCATAGAGGTCGGCCTTAACACCGGCAGCAATGATAGAACCTGTAATGTCTGATCCTCCACGTGAGAAGGTACAGATTTGATTTTCCTTGGTAACTCCAAAGAAACCAGGAATGACAAGGACTTCATTTGTATTTGTCAATTCTTCAATCTTGTCATAACTTGATGGAATGATGCGAGCGTGACCAGGTTCACTTGTGACCACAATACCAGCTTCTCTAGGGTGAACATAGCGTGCATCAATCCCATTTTGATTAAAGTAGGCTGCGATCAATTTAGCATTGTTATTTTCACCCGCTGCTAGGAAGGTATCGTAGAGAAATTCATTTTCATCAATAGGAAGAGTGGCTAAGGCGCGAATGCTTTTAGAGATTTTTTCTAAAACAGCAGGTTTTAGTCCTAGTTCACTAACCATAGCAGCATAGCGGTCGATAATCCAGTTTTGGCTCTTGCTAATATCGTTACCAGCAACATAGTCGCGGTAGTATTTAATCAAGGCATCCGTAACCTTAGTATCTTCTGCATTGCGTTTACCAGGCGCAGAAACGACGACAAAACGACGCTCTGAATCGCTTTTGACGATGTTTAAAACTTTTTCTAATTGACTGGCAGAGGCAAGAGAGCTACCTCCAAATTTAACAACTTTCATAAGAACTCCTAAAGTAAGTATTTTATACGATTATAGCAGAAAGAAAGCCTTTTTTCAATGAAGAAAAATAAGATGTTTTCTAGTATAAAGCGAGCCTTTCTAATCGGCTGAGACATTTTCAGTCGATTTTTTCTTGCTTTCAAGTTTTAAAAAAGATATACTTTGAAAATAAAATAATTTAATACTCAATGAAAATCAAAGAGCAAACTAGGAAGCTAGCCGTAGACTGCTCAAAGCACTGCTTTGAGGTTGTAAATAAGACTGACGAAGTCAGCTCAAAAACACTGTTTTGAGGTTGTGGATAGAACTGACGAAGTCAGTAACCATACCTACGGCAAGGCGAAGCTGACGTGGTTTTGAATTTGATTTTCGAAGAGTATAAACTGCTTATAAAATAAAAAGGAGTCCCGATGGAACACATTATTTATCAGCTTGAAGAGGATTTGGCAATCCTTACCTTAAATCGTCCTGAGGTCGCAAATGGTTTTCATATTCCTATGTGTGAGGAGATCCTAGAAGCTCTGACTCTGGCAGAAGAGAATCCAGATGTGCATTTTGTCTTAATCAATGCCAATGGCAAAGTCTTCTCAGTTGGGGGAGATTTGGTTGAGATGAAGCGAGCAGTCGATGAGGATGATATTCCATCATTGACGAAAATCGCAGAATTGGTCAATACTATTTCTTATAAAATCAAGCAAATTGCAAAGCCTGTTTTGATGGAGGTTGATGGGGCAGTTGCAGGTGCCGCAGCAAATATGGCTGTTGCTGCAGATTTCTGTCTGGCAACGGATAAGGCTAAATTTATCCAAGCTTTTGTTGGAGTTGGCTTGGCTCCGGATGCAGGAGGCATTCATCTCTTGAGCCGAAGTATTGGTGTGACGCGTGCTGCCCAACTTGCTATGACAGGTGAGGCTCTGACCGCAGAAAAAGCTATAGAATGGGGACTTGTTTACCGCGTCTGTGAAGCTGATAAACTTGAAAAGACGAGAGAACAGCTTCTTAAAAAATTAAGACGTGGGTCAGCTAATTCCTATGCTGCCATCAAGAAGTTGGTTTGGGAGAGTCAATTTAAAGATTGGCAAGATTATGCTGCTTTAGAACTGAACCTACAGGAATCCTTGGCTCAAACAGAGGATTTCAAAGAGGGAGTTCGGGCTCATTCGGAGAGAAGAAGGCCTAAATTTACAGGAAAATAAAAAAATACTTGCACCATTCTTTGAACTTTGATATAATTTTTTTGTCAAATGTTTTGATTGTGAAAGTTTTTTGAAAAGGAGGGAAAAGAGATTGGACTACCAACGAATTAATGAATATTTAACATCTATATTTAACAATGTCCTCGTCATTGAGGAAGTTAGCTTGAGGGGTAGTCGTTTCAAGGATATCTCCATCAAAGAAGTACATACAATCGATGTAATTGGAAAATTCCCAGACGTGACACCAAGTCAAGTGTCGAAAGAGTTGATGGTGACTCTTGGGACGGTTACGACGAGTTTGAATAATCTTGAACGAAAGGGTTACATTGAACGCATTCGCTCAGAGCAGGATCGTCGTGTGGTGCATCTACATTTGACAAAGAAGGGTCGTTTGGTTCATAGACTACATAAACGCTTCCACAAGGCCATGGTTGAAAAAATCATTGATGGTATGAGTAAGGAAGAAATTGATGTTATGAGCAAAGGTTTGACCAATCTTTATCAATTTTTGGAGGATTTGAAATAATGGCTTTTGCAAAAATAAGCCAGGTTGCTCATTATGTGCCAGAGCAAGTGGTTACAAATCACGACTTGGCTCAGATTATGGATACCAATGATGAGTGGATTTCAAGTCGGACGGGAATACGACAAAGGCATATTTCAAGAACAGAATCTACTAGTGATTTGGCTACAGAAGTTGCCAAGAAACTGATGGCAAAAGCTGGAATCACAGGAGGGGAGTTGGATTTTATCATCCTAGCTACCATTACTCCAGATTCGATGATGCCCTCTACAGCTACTCGTGTTCAAGCTAATATTGGTGCTAATAAGGCCTTTGCTTTTGACCTAACAGCTGCTTGTAGTGGATTTGTATTTGCTCTTTCAACTGCTGAAAAGTTTATCGCTTCTGGTCGCTTTCAAAAAGGCTTGGTGATTGGTAGTGAAACCCTCTCTAAAGCAGTCGATTGGTCGGACCGATCAACAGCTGTTTTGTTTGGAGATGGTGCTGGTGGCGTCTTGCTAGAAGCTAGCGAGCATGAGCATTTCTTAGCCGAGAGCCTCAATAGTGATGGGAGTCGTAGCGAATGTCTAACTTACGGACATTCAGGGTTACATTCTCCATTTTCAGATCAAGAAAGTGCAGATTCATTTTTGAAGATGGATGGACGCGCAGTCTTTGATTTTGCCATTCGGGATGTAGCCAAGTCTATCAAGCAGACTATTGATGAATCTCCTGTAGAGGCGACAGACTTGGATTATCTGCTACTTCATCAGGCTAATGACCGTATCTTGGATAAAATGGCTAGAAAAATTGGTGTCGACCGAGATAAACTTCCAGCCAATATGATGGAATATGGCAACACCAGTGCAGCCAGTATCCCGATTTTACTTTCAGAGTGTGTAGAACAAGGCCTCATCCGTTTAGATGGTAGTCAGACTGTTCTGCTATCAGGCTTCGGTGGAGGCTTGACCTGGGGCACGCTCATTCTTACAATTTAGGTAATCATGTGGTGAACACATTGTTATAAAAAAACTATTTATTTTAAAGGAGTCCTATCATGGCAGTATTTGAAAAAGTACAAGAAATTATCGTTGAAGAACTTGGGAAAGACGCATCAGAAGTAACACTTGAATCAACTTTTGATGATTTGGACGCAGATTCATTGGACTTGTTCCAAGTAATCTCAGAAATTGAAGATGCTTTTGATATCCAAATCGAAGCAGAAGATGACTTGAAAACAGTTGGTGACTTGGTTGCCTACGTTGAAGAGCAAACAAAATAAGCAGAATATGAATAGAAGGAGTAGGGAAACCCGCTCCCTCTTGTTTAGGCAATAGTTTGATTGTCAAATTATGACGATATCGAACTATTACGTAAGCAAGAAACGATGGAGGCACTATGAAAACACGTATTACAGAATTATTGAACATTGATTATCCTATTTTCCAAGGAGGAATGGCTTGGGTTGCTGATGGTGATTTGGCAGGGGCTGTTTCCAAGGCTGGCGGACTAGGTATTATCGGTGGGGGGAATGCCCCGAAAGAAGTTGTCAAGGCAAATATTGATAAAATCAAATCATTGACTGATAAACCCTTTGGTGTCAACATCATGCTCTTGTCTCCCTTTGTGGAAGATATTGTAGACCTTGTTATCGAGGAAGGTGTTAAGGTAGTGACAACAGGGGCAGGAAATCCTGGTAAATACATGGAACGCTTTCACGAAGCTGGTATTACAGTTATTCCTGTTGTACCAAGTGTTGCCCTAGCTAAACGCATGGAAAAAATCGGTGCAGACGCCGTTATTGCAGAAGGAATGGAAGCTGGGGGGCATATCGGTAAATTAACAACTATGACCTTGGTGCGTCAAGTAGCGGCAGCTGTATCTATTCCTGTTATTGCTGCAGGAGGAATTGCGGATGGTGAAGGTGCTGCGGCTGGCTTTATGCTAGGTGCAGAGGCTGTTCAGGTTGGAACGCGTTTTGTCGTTGCAAAAGAGTCTAATGCCCATCCAAATTATAAGGCGAAAATTTTAAAAGCTAGAGATATCGATACTACGATTTCAGCTCAACACTTTGGACATGCTGTTCGAGCTATTAAAAACCAATTGACTCGTGATTTTGAAAAAGCTGAGAAAGATGCCTTTAAACAAGAAAATCCAGATTTGGAAATTTTTGAACAAATGGGAGCAGGTGCTCTAGCCAAAGCAGTTGTTCACGGAGATGTGGATGGCGGATCTGTCATGGCAGGTCAAATTGCAGGCCTTATTTCCAAAGAAGAAACAGCTGAAGAAATCCTAAAAGATTTGTATTACGGAGCAGCTAAGAAAATTCAAGAAGAAGCCTCTCGTTGGGCAGGAGTTGTAAGAAATGACTAAAACGGCCTTTTTATTTGCTGGCCAAGGTGCCCAGTATCTAGATATGGGACGGGATCTCTATGATCACTACCCTATTGTCAAAGAAACGATTGATCAAGCGAGTCAGGTACTCGGTTATGATTTGCGTTATCTCATTGATAGGGAAGAAGAAAAACTTAACCAGACCCGCTATACGCAACCAGCTATTTTAGCGACTTCAGTTGCTATCTACCGTTTATTGCAAGAAAAGGGCTATCAGCCTGATATGGTTGCTGGTTTGTCCCTTGGAGAATACTCTGCCTTGGTGGCTAGCGGCGCCTTGGATTTTGAAGAAGCGGTTGCTTTGGTAGCTAAGCGTGGCGTCTATATGGAAGAAGCGGCTCCTGCTGGCTCTGGCAAGATGGTAGCAGTTCTCAATACGCCAGTAGAGGTTATTGAAGAAGCCTGTCAAAAAGCTTCTGAACTTGGAGTGGTTACCCCAGCCAACTATAATACACCTGCACAAATCGTGATTGGTGGAGAAGTGGTTGCAGTTGATCGAGCTGTTGAACTCTTGCAGGAAGCAGGCGCCAAACGCTTGATTCCTCTCAAGGTTTCAGGGCCTTTTCATACCGCTCTCCTTGAGTCTGCTAGCCAGAAACTAGCTGAAACTCTAGCTCAGGTAAGTTTTTCAGATTTTACTTGTCCCCTAGTCGGCAATACAGAAGCTGCTGTCATGCAAAAAGAAGACATTGCTCAACTCTTGACGCGTCAGTCAAGGAACCAGTTCGTTTCTATGAAAGTATTGCAGTTATGCAAGAAGCAGGCGTAACCAACTTTATCGAGATTGGACCGGGGAAAGTCTTGTCAGGCTTTGTCAAAAAAATTGATAAAACAGCTAAACTAGCCACTGTTGAAGATCAGGCTAGTTTAGAAACCTTGCTAGAAAACAAGTAATCCCTTCTCCCATAAATACAATAGGAAACAGGAGAAAAGAATGCAACTAGAAAATAAAAATATCTTTATTACAGGTTCGAGTCGTGGTATTGGTCTTGCCATTGCCCACAAGTTTGCTCAAGCAGGAGCCAACATCGTCTTAAACAGTCGTGGGTCTATCTCAGAAGAATTGCTCGCTGAATTTTCAGACTACGGTGTCAAGGTGGTTCCCATTTCAGGGGATGTGTCGGATTTTGCAGATGCTAAGCGTATGGTTGAGCAAGCTATTGCAGAGCTGGGTTCAGTAGACGTTTTGGTCAACAATGCAGGGATTACCCAAGATACCCTGATGCTCAAGATGACAGAAGCAGATTTTGAAAAAGTGCTTAAAGTGAATCTGACTGGTGCCTTTAACATGACACAATCAGTCTTGAAACCGATGATGAAAGCCAGAGAAGGTGCTATCATTAATATGTCTAGTGTTGTTGGTTTGATGGGAAATATCGGTCAAGCTAACTATGCTGCTTCTAAGGCTGGCTTGATTGGTTTTACCAAGTCTGTGGCGCGTGAAGTGGCCAATCGCAATATCAGGGTTAATGCTATTGCACCTGGAATGATTGAGTCCGATATGACAGCTGTTCTATCAGACAAGGTAAAAGATGCTATGCTGGCGCAAATTCCTATGAAAGAATTTGGGCAGGCAGAGCAGGTTGCAGATTTGACAGTATTTTTAGCAGGCCAAGATTATCTAACTGGTCAAGTGGTTGCCATTGATGGTGGCTTAAGTATGTAGCAGAAGCTAGAGGTGAAAAAGATGAAACTAAATCGCGTGGTAGTAACAGGTTATGGAGTAACGTCTCCAATCGGAAATACACCAGAAGAATTTTGGAATAGTTTGACAACTGGAAAAATCGGAATTGGTCAAATTACAAAATTTGATCATAGTGACTTTGATGTGCATAATGCAGCAGAAATCCAAGATTTTCCTTTTGATAAATACTTTGTAAAGAAAGATACCAATCGTTTTGATAACTACTCTTTGTATGCCTTGTATGCGGCCCAAGAGGCTGTCAACCATGCCAATCTGGATGTAGAGGCTCTTGACAAGGATCGTTTTGGTGTTATTGTGGCTTCTGGTATTGGTGGAATCAAGGAAATTGAAGATCAAGTGCTTCGCCTAAATGACAAAGGACCAAAACGTGTGAAACCATTGACCCTTCCAAAAGCCTTGCCAAATATGGCTTCAGGAAATGTTGCTATGCGTTTTGGAGCAAACGGTGTTTGTAAATCCATCAATACTGCCTGCGCTTCATCAAATGACGCGATTGGGGATGCTTTCCGCTCAATTAAGTTTGGTTTCCAAGATGTTATGTTGGTAGGTGGTTCAGAAGCCTCTATCACACCTTTTGCTATTGCTGGTTTCCAAGCCCTAACAGCTCTCTCTACTACAGAGGACCCAACTCGTGCTTCCATTCCATTTGATAAGGACCGTAATGGTTTTGTCATGGGTGAAGGTTCTGGGATGTTGGTTCTTGAAAGTCTTGAACACGCTGAAAAACGTGGCGCTACTATCCTTGCTGAAGTGGTTGGTTACGGAAATACTTGTGATGCCTACCACATGACTTCACCACATCCAGAAGGTCAGGGAGCTATCAAGGCCATCAAACTAGCCTTGGAAGAAGCTGAGATTTCTCCAGAGCAAGTAGCCTATGTCAATGCTCACGGAACGTCAACTCCTGCTAATGAAAAAGGAGAAAGTGGTGCGATCGTGGCTGTTCTTGGTAAGGAAGTACCTGTATCATCAACCAAATCATTCACAGGACATTTGCTGGGGGCTGCAGGTGCAGTAGAAGCTATCGTCACAATCGAGGCTATGCGTCATAACTTTGTACCAATGACAGCTGGAACAAGTGAAGTATCAGATTATATCGAAGCCAATGTCGTTTATGGACAAGGCTTGGAGCAAGAAATTCCATACGCTATTTCAAATACTTTTGGTTTTGGTGGCCACAATGCAGTTCTTGCTTTCAAACGTTGGGAGAATAAATAAGTATGAATTTAAACGATATTAAAGACTTGATGGCCCAATTTGACCAGTCAAGTTTGAGAGAATTTTCTTATAAATGGGACGGATGAGTTGCAGTTTAGCAAGAATGAAGCGAGACCTGTGCCTGAAGTTGCAGCTCAAGTCGCTCCAGCACCCATTCTAGCAACACCGAGTCCAGTAGCTCCTACATCTGCTCCAGCAGAAACTGTAGTGGAAGAAACTTCGGCGCCAGCTGAAACAAGTGTGGCTGTTGAGGGAGATGTTGTAGAGAGCCCACTTGTTGGGGTGGCTTACTTGGCTGCTGGTCCTGATAAACCTGCCTTCGTTACAGTTGGTGATAGTGTCAAAAAAGGTCAAACATTGGTCATCATCGAAGCCATGAAAGTTATGAATGAAATTCCTGCACCTAAGGATGGTGTGGTAACAGAAATTCTCGTTTCTAACGAAGAAATGGTTGAATTTGGTAAAGGATTGGTACGTATCAAATGATCGATATTCAAGGAATCAAAGAAGCCCTTCCCCACCGTTATCCTATGCTCCTAGTAGACCGTGTCTTGGAAGTGAGTGAGGATACCATTGTTGCTATCAAAAATGTGACCATTAATGAGTCCTTCTTTAATGGCCACTTTCCTCAATATCCAGTTATGCCAGGTGTTCTAATCATGGAAGCCTTGGCGCAAACTGCTGGTGTCTTGGAGTTGTCAAAACCTGAAAATAAAGGAAAACTGGTCTTTTACGCTGGTATGGACAAGGTTAAATTCAAGAAGCAAGTTGTACCAGGTGACCAATTGGTTATGACAGCAACGTTTGTAAAACGTCGCGGTACCATTGCCGTGGTTGAAGCAAAGGCTGAAGTGGATGGCAAGCTTGCAGCTAGTGGTACTCTTACCTTTGCAATAGGGAACTAAGGAGGTTCTCCATGTTTCGAAAAATTTTAATTGCCAATCGTGGTGAAATTGCGGTTCGTATTATCCGTGCGGCGCGTGAACTGGGGATTGCGACGGTGGCGGTTTATTCAACTGCTGATAAGGAAGCCCTGCATACGCTTTTAGCAGATGAAGCAGTTTGTATCGGCCCTGGTAAGGCAACAGAGTCTTATCTCAATATCAATGCGGTTCTATCAGCTGCAGTCTTGACTGAGGCAGAAGCCATTCACCCAGGTTTTGGATTTCTCAGTGAAAAATTCCAAATTTGCAACCATGTGTGAAGAGGTGGGAATCAAGTTTATCGGTCCATCTGGCTATGTTATGGATATGATGGGGGATAAGATTAATGCGCGCGCTCAGATGATAAAAAGCAGGCGTGCCTGTTATACCAGGTTCGGATGGTGAAGTGCATAACTCTGAGGAAGCTTTGATTGTTGCTGAAAAAATTGGCTACCCTGTTATGCTCAAGGCTTCAGCAGGTGGAGGTGGTAAAGGGATTCGTAAGGTTGAAAAACCAGAAGACCTCGTTTCCGCCTTTGAAACTGCTTCAAGTGAAGCCAAGGCCAATTATGGCAATGGTGCCATGTACATAGAACGGGTCATCTATCCAGCTCGTCACATCGAGGTTCAAATCCTAGGAGATGAACACGGAAATGTGATTCACTTGGGTGAACGGGATTGTTCTCTTCAACGGAATAATCAAAAGGTTTTAGAAGAAAGTCCTTCGATTGCAATCGGAAAAACACTGCGCCATGAAATCGGTTCTGCTGCTGTTCGAGCTGCAGAGTCTGTTGGTTATGAAAATGCAGGGACCATTGAGTTTCTTCTTGATGAAGCCAGTGGCAAATTCTATTTCATGGAAATGAATACTCGTGTTCAGGTGGAACATCCAGTAACAGAGTTTGTTTCAGGTGTGGATATCGTTAAGGAACAGATTCGCATTGCGGCAGGTCAACCTCTGTCTGTGAAGCAAGAAGATATTGTTCTACGAGGTCATGCTATTGAATGTCGGATCAATGCAGAAAATCCAGCCTTTAATTTTGCTCCAAGTCCAGGCAAGATTACCAATCTCTATCTGCCAAGTGGTGGAGTTGGCTTGCGCGTGGATTCAGCAGTTTATCCAGGCTATACCATTCCACCTTATTATGATAGTATGATTGCTAAAATCATCGTTCACGGTGAAAATCGTTTTGATGCCTTGATGAAAATGCAACGCGCCCTCTATGAATTAGAGATTGAAGGGGTGCAGACCAATGCAGATTTCCAGCTTGACCTCATTTCAGATCGCAATGTCATTGCTGGAGATTACGATACTTCCTTCTTGATGGAAACCTTCTTACCCAAGTATCAAGAAAAAGAATAAAATGACTTCAAGAGTTTAAACCGAAAAGGGGAATCAATGGCTCTATTTAGTAAAAAAGATAAGTATATTCGAATCAATCCCAATCGTTCGGTTAGGGAAAAACCTCAAGCTAAGCCAGAGGTTCCAGATGAATTATTCTCCCAGTGTCCGGGTTGTAAGCATACCATCTATCAGAAGGATCTGGGAAGTGAGCGTATCTGTCCACATTGTAGCTACACCTTTCGTATTTCTGCCCAAGAACGCTTGGCTTTGACGATTGATATGGGAACCTTCAAGGAATTGTTTACAGGGATTGAAAGCAAGGATCCCTTGCATTTCCCTGGTTATCAAAAGAAACTAGCAACTATGCGTGAAAAAACAGGTCTGGATGAAGCCGTTGTGACAGGAACAGCTCTTATAAAAGGTCAGACTGTGGCTCTTGGGATTATGGATTCTAACTTTATCATGGCTTCTATGGGTACAGTTGTAGGTGAAAAAATCACTCGTTTGTTTGAGTATGCGACTGTTGAAAAATTGCCAGTTGTCCTCTTCACAGCCTCTGGTGGAGCCCGTATGCAGGAAGGAATCATGAGTCTCATGCAGATGGCCAAGATCTCTGCAGCAGTTAAACGGCATTCAAATGCTGGTCTCTTTTATCTGACCATTTTGACTGATCCAACGACAGGTGGTGTGACAGCTTCTTTCGCTATGGAAGGCGATATCATTCTGGCTGAACCACAAAGTTTGGTTGGTTTTGCTGGGCGTCGTGTGATTGAAAATACGGTTCGTGAAAGCTTGCCTGAGGATTTCCAAAAGGCAGAATTCCTATTGGAACATGGCTTTGTGGATGCTATTGTCAAAAGAAGAGATTTGCCAGACACCATTGCTAGCCTAGTCAGATTGCACGGAGGGGATCCTAGATGAATATTGCAAAAATAGTCAGAGAAGCGCGTGAGCAGAGTCGCTTGACAACCTTGGACTTTGCGACAGGCATTTTTGATGAATTTATCCAATTACACGGTGACCGTTCTTTTCGTGATGATGGTGCAGTTGTTGGTGGTATTGGCTGGCTTGGAGAGCAAGCTGTAACAGTGGTTGGTATCCAAAAAGGCAAGAGTTTACAAGATAATCTAAAACGGAATTTTGGACAACCGCATCCAGAAGGCTACCGTAAGGCTCTGCGGTTGATGAAACAGGCTGAAAAGTTTGGCCGTCCAGTTGTGACCTTTATCAATACAGCAGGAGCCTATCCTGGTGTGGGAGCGGAAGAACGTGGTCAGGGAGAAGCTATTGCTCGCAATCTCATGGAAATGAGTGACCTGAAAGTTCCGATTATCGCCATTATTATAGGTGAAGGTGGTTCAGGCGGGGCTCTGGCTCTAGCAGTCGCAGACCGTGTTTGGATGCTGGAAAATTCTATCTATGCCATTCTCAGCCCAGAAGGCTTTGCTTCTATTCTTTGGAAGGACGGCACTCGTGCCATGGAAGCAGCAGAACTGATGAAAATCACTTCGCATGAGCTGCTAGAAATGGACGTGGTGGATAAGGTGATTTCTGAAGCAGGACTTTCTAGTAAAGAACTGATTAAGAATGTCAAAAAAGAACTTCAAGCTGAGCTAGCTAGACTTTCACAAAAATCGCTATCAGAGTTGTTGGAAGAGCGCTATCAACGGTTTAGAAAATACTAATACAAAAACTAGAACTGGCAGTCAGTTCTAGTTTTTGTGTGGTTCTTACTCTGTGCAGAGGGGAAAGTCAAAAGGTGCTTGGAAGACCAAACACCTTTTCGATTATTCATTTTCTTCAGTTACAAATTGACTAAGCAGTCCGTTGATAAAGCGGGCTGATTTTTGATCTGAAAAATTCTTAGCAAGTTCAATGGCTTCATTGACTGCTACCAGCTGAGGTGTATCAAATGATATAATTTCAAAGATACCCAAGCGTAGTAAGTTTTTTTTTCGACCAAGGTCAATCGTTCAACTGTCCAGCCTGACTTGAGGTGCTGGTTGATTTGTTTATCCAACTCGTCTTTTTGAGCTTGAACACCAGAAACCAAGTTTAGAAGAAAGGCAGGGATTTGCACATCTGCATCTTCACGGTCATGTGTGTAGGCAAAGTGACAAGCCGTTTCCATATCTGTGTCGAATTCAAGGCTCACGAGAGCTTGAAAAGCGCATTTACGAAGTTCGCGTCTAGATTCTAATAATGGACTAGTCATTGAGGAAGTCCTCGTTAAATAGATCTTTCAACTCAGGTTTTGGTGTTTTATCTGGAACGATTCCTGCAACATGGATGTTGACAGCAGAAAGTTCCACATCAGCCATATCTCGGACAGCATCTTTGACTGCTTTTTGAATAGCAAGAGCAACTTTTGGTACTTTCACACCATACTCAAGGTAGAGGTAGATGTCAGCAGTTAGTTCTTCGTTGCTTTCTTTTAAGTAGACGCCACGACCAAGAGAGAGTTTTGATAGGGTATCAGATACGGATTTATTTGAAAATGAGTGGACACCATCAACTTTAGCAGTTGCGATGGCAATGATTTTTTCAAGTACACGTGGAGCGATAACGATTTCGCCAAATTGTTCTTCAATTCCCATAGAATGACCTCTTTCTAGAGATTAGGCACGAGAAACGTAAGTTCCTTCTGCAGTGTTGATGATCAATTTTTGTCCAGCTTCGATGAAGTCAGGAACGTTGACAACAAGTCCAGTTTCCATAGTCGCTGGTTTACCAGAACCTGTAACAGTAGCACCTTTGATAGATGGTTGTGTTTCAGCAACTGTCAATTCAACAGTAGTTGGTACAGTTACACCGATTACTTCAGTTCCGTAGAATTGGATTTTTACATCAGAGTTTTCAAGGATGTAAAGCAATTCATTTTCAACGTTTACGACTGGGATTTCGTATTGGTCGTAAGTTTCAGTGTTCATGAAGTAGGCAGTTTCATCCATTTTATACAAGTATTGAGCTGGAACAGTTTCGATAATAGCTTGTTCGAATTTTTCTTCTGGACGGTAGCTTGTGTCAAAAAGTAGAACCAGTACGGACATCACGTAATTTCATACGCATGATTGTGTTCCCTTTACCTGGTTTGTGGTGGCTAGCTTCCAAAAACGCGGATCAATTTTTCCGTCTGCAGTTTCAAATGTCATACCAGCTTTCAATTTGCTTGCTTCAATCATGTTTTTTTACCTCTTTAATAAATATTATTACTCTTCATTTTACCATAAAAAGGAATGAAAAAGAAAGTTGGAGGTAGGATAATGGAAATATTTATATAAATTTATACTTGTATGAAAAAAATGTTTTAGAATGGTATATTTTTTTAATGGAATTTATAAGCAAATATCTTAAAAAGTTACTTTGAAATATGATATAATTCATAATAGTATATTTGTACCCTAAGTGTGCATATATATATATATATATATATAAGGCGGTAAGTTATGTTTAAATTGTCGAGACAACAAAAAGATCATCGATATTTTTTTGTGGAAATAGATACGAAAAAAATATTCGATTAAAAAAATTAAAAAGTTGGTGCTGCGAGTGTCTTAATCGGGGCAGGATTTTTGTTTGGTTACAATGTAGATACGGTAGAAGCAGACTCTGCAACTGAAACGGTAGTAACGAAGGATGCTGATACGGGATTAAACCAAGCTCAAGGAAACACTCAAGCAGGAACTGTCTCTGAGCCAAAAGCAGAGTTAGCTGAGAAACCAAAATCAAATGCAGGATTAGAAAAGTCAGCTGAGCCAGCAAAACCTGTAAAAGAAAATGAAAAAGATACCGAACAAGCTTCAGCAGTTTCAGCACATACTAACACTGCAGAAGCAACTGAGGCAAAACCATCTGTCGATTTATCTCTTTTGCAAGAAAAACTAGCAGATTTGGAAGCTCAAATTGAACGTATCCGAGGAAATAAAAAACAAGCTTCTCAAATCCAAAATGCCGAAAAACTAGTTGCAGAAGCTAAACAATATTTAAGTGCCTTGGGTGCAACACAGTCAGGAGCTGATAAAAAAAGCTAAAGAAATTAGTGCATTAACTACTATTTTAAAATCAATAAAAAGCAGAAGAAACAGTAAAAGAAAATAAAAATCAAGACAGCCGTAATGGTAAAAAGATGCAAGAAGGAACTGGTTTCAGAACTGATACAGCTACGGGTACCGGTATCTCAGCGGATGTTGAAGATGCAACTAGTACGCCAAAAGTTGAAAGACCAGGTTATACAAATAGAGAACATTCTGAAAAACTAGCCAGTCAAGTAACATGGTTAGATTTTGCAGATAAAAATCACTGGACAAATATTGATGAAGAAAATGGTAAAATTTATTTAAAAGAAGGTTCTGTTTATGAAAATGATGTTTATCCAGATTATCGTATTAGGGTAAGGGTGAAATCATTAAAACCATTCCAGGCGACAGAAATCTATAGAAAGAGAATGGAAGCAAGAGGAGCAACAGACGAGGAAAAAGCTACATTTGATCCTAATGCGACGAATCAATATCTTACTAGAGGTGATGGGCAAGGAGCACCTGCTCGCGTAACTGCGTCTGCTCAAGATGAGTGGTCTGAAATTAGAGATAATGGTATTAATACTAATGGTAAAAAAACTAGCATAGCAGTAGACAAACCTGGATCAAACTGGGGTATTCAATTTGAAATAAGTGCATCTTATAAAGGAAAAACTATCCGTCCTGCTGTATTAATGGCTGATGCAGAAAGTGCAAATCCAGGTGAAAATATTATTTTCACAACGAATGGTGATGGCTGGGAACAAATAATAGAATTGAAAAAAAATAGAGAGGATGCTAAACCATATACTCCAACAAATCTAGATAATTTACACAATACTGAGTTAACAGACACTGATGTACCACGAGGTGTAAGTAAATATAACTGGAACAGGTTGAAAGAAATGATGGATGGAACAACACTTGTACCGGTTGGTCAAAATGGTAAGAAAGTAGCACTGAAATACTATGCAAATCCTGATAAAGAAACTGGAGGACTAGAAACTGGAGTGTTTGGACCTAGTATGACAGCTGGTCCTTATAGTGTACCTGTTGTAATGACAAAAGATGCATCTGAAGTCGGAATGTACGTATTATCTCAAGGAATGCAATCCGCTATGATGGGAGTTATTCCGTTAGATGAAGGGGATGCTCCAGAGTCTTATGGAGAAGCAGTGCATACAATTAATTCAAGAAATACTTTTACTGGGGTTGAAGTGAAGCAACCATATATAGGAAGTAATAGACCTGATCCGGATACTAATAGTAAGAAAAATTGGTTTGGTGATGATGAATCAGGTGATGCTGACGAAGGTGTGAATCAATTACTTCCTGATAACCTTAAAGGAAATGAAGGAAGTATTATTAAAGCTAATGTTTCTATAGCTGGTAATTATACATTAACGATTCAAGCACATACAGGTGGCGCGGAGAAAGCTTACGTTCGCTCTTGGATTGATTTTAATAAAAATGGTAAATTTGATGACGATGAAGCTTCTGAAATTGCTACTATTACACAAGATGGTACTGTAGAATTAAACTTTAAAAATAAAACAGCGACTAATGTAGAAAAATTACTAGAGGCAGGAACAAGGGTTCGTATTTCAAATACAGAATCAGAAATTGTAAATCCTACAGGGATTGCATTTTCTGGGGAAGCAGAAGACTTTGTTGCAAAAATTACACATCCACCAAAAGGTGAAAAGAAAACAACTATTGGAAACATAAAAGAAACTCAACGTGAAGAAATTCACTTTACAGCAGAAGGTAAAAATGTTTATGTTCGAGAAGATATAGATGCTGAAATTGACGCAACAGTGCAACCAACATATATTGATAATAAAACTGGTCAAGTAGTGACATTATCAAGTGATGGTACTTATACAGTTGAAGGAGAAGGTACCTATAAATTTGCTGTTTCAGATAATGGAAAAGATGTAAAAGCTGAATTTACACCGGCAGATGGTTTTGTTGGTAAAGCAAATGGTATTTCTATTCGCCGTCAAGATACGAATAAAACAACAACAAATTGGGGTACTAATGATGCTACAACCCTGCCAAATGTTAATGATTCATTAAATACAATGGACGGATTGTATATTCCAGAAGTAACACCTCCAACTTCAATTTCAGCAACTCCAGTTAATGCTGAAAGTCAAAACTTGCAAGGATTCCCACAAAAAGGGAAACCTACATTTACTGTTGAAACTTCATCAACTCCAGTGACAGCTTCAGCTAAATATCCAGCAAAATTAGTGGATCCAAGAACAAATACAGTTACAGAATTAACAACAGTGGATGCATTTGAAAAGGGAACAACTAATAAAATTGGTACGTATACAATTGTACCTGAAACAGGTGAAGTTACATTTACACCAAATAAAGATTTCAAAGGAATTCCAGCACCAGCAACGATTTCTGCTGATGTAGAATTAACTCATGACAAAGATGGACATGTAACGACTAAAACGTTAACAGCTACTTATACACCAACTATTATTCCGGTTGAACCAACAGCAATTGCTTCAACAACAATCGGACCAAAAGGAAAACCACAAACATCTCCAATCAAGCTAGATGAAGAAGAAACTGGAGAAGATAAAGACAAGACAGTTAACTTCAATAAAGGTACTCAAGAAGGACCTAATAGAGAACGTGTTGAATTAGATTCTACTACTTTAACATTAGTAAATGATGCTGGAGCAGAAGTAGAGAGTGTAGTAACAAGTGACGGTACGTATACGTTAAATAAAGCTGAAAAGACAATTACCTTCACTCCAAATGAAGATTTCGTTGGAACAGCTAAACCTGTGAACGTTCGAATTAAAGATGCGAATGGTACGAAAGCTGATACAACTTACACACCAACAGTTCGTCCAGTTACAACATTTGTGGACAGTTCTGGAACTCCAATCACTGTTGATAAAAATAATACACCTGTAACGCCAGAAGAAGATGGAACGCAACCTAATAAATCGATTTATGGATATAAATTTGTACGTACCGAAACTGATGACAAAGGGAATACAAAACATGTTTATGAAACAGTTAAAGGAAATGTTTTAGTTAAATATGTAGATGAAACAGGAGCTCCATTGGCAGGAACAGCTTCAATACCAGGAAATGCTACAGAAGCAGTAACAGCAGACGGAGTGAAAGCAGTCACTGAAGCAGAGTTAGGCACAAGTTATGATAATAAAGTAGCTGAGAAAAAAGCGACTAAGATTACAACAGCAGATGGAAAAGTATATGAACTTGTAACAGAAAATAATGGATTATACAATACATCAGAGCCGGAAACAGGAACAGTAACAGAAGCTGATAAAGTTGTAACATTCGTTTACAAAGAGAAAAAATCAGCAGTAAATGTGAAATATGTTGACAAATCTGGTCAACCAATTTCCGGAACTGCAACAATGCCTAATAATTCAACTGAAGAAGTAACAGCAAATGGATTAAAACCTGTAACAGATGCAAGTGTTAATACTGATTACAATGTTGCAGACAAAAAAGCATCTAAGATTACTACAGCAGACGGTAAAGTATATCGATTAATTTCTGAACGTGAAGGATTATTGGATGGATCTAAACCAGTGTCTGGTAAAGTAGAAGAAAACGAAATTACTGTAACTTATCAGTATGAATTACTAGGAAGTGTAGTGACTAAATATGAATTATCAGATGGTACTGAATTAACAGGTGAATTAACATTTGATAATGCAACAACTCCAATTACAGTAGAAGAAAAAGGATTAGCAGTTGCAAATGCAACAGATGTATCAAATGGTACAAATTATGATGCAAGCACTCCAGCTAACAAACCGAATAAGATTACAACAGCAACTGGAGAAGTATATTACCTAGTATCTTCTGATAATGGAGTAAAAGCTGGCTCAGCAACAGTTACTGGAACAGTAGAAGAAGGTAAAACAAAAGAAGTTACTTATGTCTACGAAAAAGCAGGTTCAGTAGTCATTAAATACATTAATACTGAAGGTGCTGAAATTAAAGCAACTGTACAAGATTCAACAAATGCTAAACCAGGAACGGCATATAACGCAGCTGAAACTGATGAAAAACCAGCAACAATTGAATTTAACAACAAGAAATATAAATTAGTTACTAAAGAAGGTACAACTACAACTAATGCTACTTACTCTGCAGAAGCAGTCGTAACAAATGGCGAAAACGTTGGCGATGCAGAAGGACAAGTAGTATCAGGAAACACTTGAAGTAACATATGTTTATGAAGAAGTTAAAGGTAATGTTCTAGTTAAATATGTAGATGAAAAAGGAACTCCTCTAGCAGGAACTGCAACAATGCCAGGAACTACAACTGAAACTGTAACAGCAGACGGAGTGAAAGCAGTCACTGAAGCAGAGTTAGGCACAAGTTATGATAATAAAGTAGCTGAGAAAAAAGCGACTAAGATTACAACATCAGATGGAAAAGTATATGAACTTGTAACTGAGAACAATGGATTATACAATACCTCAGAGCCGGAAACAGGAACAGTAACAGAAGCTGATAAAGTTGTAACATTCGTTTACAAAGAGAAAAAATCAGCAGTAAATGTGAAGTATGTTGATAAAGATGGACAACCAATCGCTGGGACTGCGACAATGCCTAATGATTCAACTGAAGAAGTAACAGTTGATGGATTAAAACCTGTAACAGATGCAAGTGTTAATACTGATTACAATGTTTCAGATAAAAAAGCATCTAAGATTACAACAACAGATGGTAAAGTTTACCGACTAATTGCTGAACGTGATGGATTATTAGATGGATCTAAACCAGCGTCTGGTAAAGTAGAAGAAGACGAAATTACTGTAACTTATCAGTATGAGTTACTAGGAAGTGTAGTGACTAAATATGAATTATCAGATGGTACTAAATTAACAGGTGCATTAACATTTGATAATGCAACATCTACAACAGAAGTTGGAGAAAAAGGTTTAGCAGTTGCAAATGCAACAGATGTATCAAATGGTACAAATTATGACGCAAGCACTCCAGCTAACAAGCCGAATAAGATCACAACAGCAACTGGAGAAGTATATTACTTAACAACTTCAAATGAAGGAGTAAAAGAAGGTTCAGCAACAGTTACTGGAACAGTAGAAGAAGGTAAAACAAAAGAAGTTACTTATGTCTACGAAAAAGCAGGTTCAGTAGTCATCAAATACATTAATATTGACGGTACTGAAATTAAAACATCTGTACAAGATTCTACAAATGTTAAAGCAGGAACAGCCTATAACGCAGCTGAAACTGATGAAAAACCAGCAACAATTGAATTTAACAACAAGAAATATAAACTAGTTACAAAAGAAGGCACTACTACAACTAACGCAACTTACTCTGCAGAAGCAGTCGTAACAAACGGAGAAAACGTTGGCGCTGCAGAAGGACAAGTAGTAGCAGGAAAAACACTTGAAGTAACATATGTTTATGAAGAAGTTAAAGGTAATGTTCTAGTTAAATATGTAGATGAAACAGGAGCTCCATTGGCAGGAACAGCTTCAATACCAGGAAATACTACAGAAGCAGTAACAGCAGACGGAGTGAAAGCAGTTACTGAAGCAGAATTAGGTACAAGCTATGATAATAAAGTAGCTGAGAAAAAAGCGACTAAGATTACAACAGCAGATGGAAAAGTATATGAACTTGTAACAGAAAAATAATGGATTATACAATACATCAGAGCCGGAAACAGGAACAGTAACAGAAGCTGATAAAGTTGTAACATTCGTTTACAAAGAGAAAAAATCAGCAGTAAATGTGAAATATGTTGACAAATCTGGTCAACCAATCGCCGGAACTGCAACAATGCCTGGTGATAGTACTGAAGAAGTAACAGCAGATGGCTTAAAACCTGTAACAAATGCAAGTGTTAACACTGATTACAATGTTGAAGACAAAAAAGCATCTAAGATTACAACAGCAGATGGAAAAGTATATCGATTAATTGCTGAACGTGATGGATTATTAGATGGATCTAAACCAGTATCTGGTAAAGTAGAAGAAAACGAAATTACTGTAACTTATCAGTATGAGTTAGTAAATGGGAACGTAACTGTAAGTTATAAAGATACTGAAGGTAACAAGATTGAAGGTTACGAAACACCAAAAGATGCAGAAAAAGATGCACCAACAGGAAAAGCCTTCAACACAGCAACAGAAGCGTTGAAACCAGCTAAGATCACAACGCCAGATGGCAAAGTATACAACCTAGTGCCAGGCCGTACAGAAGGCAACGAAAATGGAAAAGTAACAGAAAATCCGCAAAACGTGACATATGTATATGAATTAGCCAAAGGTGACGTAACAGTAAGCTACAAAGATACTGAAGGTAACAAGATTCCAGGTTATGAAACACCAAAAGATGCAGAAAAAGATGCACCAACAGGTAAGGCCTTCAACACAGCAACAACCGAGTTGAAACCAGCTAAGATCACAATGCCAGATGGAAAAGTATACAACTTAGTACCAACACGTACAGAAGGCAACGAAAACGGTAAAGTAACAGAAACACCGCAAAACGTGACATATGTATATGAATTAGCCAAAGGTGATGTAACAGTAAGCTACAAAGATACTGAAGGTAATAAGATTCCAGGCTATGAAACACCTAAGACAGTGGAAACACAATCACCAACAGGAAAAGAGTACACTACTGCAACAGAAGCGTTGAAACCAAGTAAGATTACAACGCCAGATGGCAAAGTATACAACCTAGTGCCAGGCCGTACAGAAGGCAACGAAAATGGCAAAGTAACAGAAACACCACAAAACGTGACATATGTATATGAATTAGCCAAAGGTGATGTAACAGTAAACTACAAAGATACTGAAGGTAACAAGATTCCAGGTTATGAAACACCTAAGACAGTGGAAACACAATCACCAACAGGAAAAGAGTACACTACTGTAACAGAAGCGTTGAAACCAAGTAAGATTACGACACCAGATGGCAAAGTATACAACCTAGTACCAACACGTACAGAAGGAAACGAAAGTGGAAAAGTAACAGAAAATCCGCAAAACGTGACTTATGTATATGAATTATCCAAAGGTGATGTAACTGTTAAGTATGAAAATGAAGCTGGTGAATCAATCAAACCGGATAACAACTTGAAATCTCAAGTTCCAACAGGTGATGACTACAACACTACAACTGTAAAAGACTTGACAATCACGAAAGATGGAAAACTTTACAAACTTGTAGAGAAAAATGGTGGAGTAAAAGAAGGCTCTTCAGTAGAAAACGGAAAAGTAACTGAAACTCCAGCTGTCGTAACCTATGTTTACTCTGAAGTTAAAGGTGAAATTATTCAAAAATTTGTTGATGAATCTGGAAAAGAAATCAAAGATCCAACAAATACTGGTAAGAAATCACTGAGCGAAAAAGTAAACTTAGAATATCCAAAACGTATTACAGATAAAAAAATGGTAAAGTTTATGAATTTGTAAAAGTAGATAAAATTCCAACGAACTTCACTGAACAACCTCAAACAGCTACTTACACTTATAGAGCGGTTAAAGGTCAAGGAGTAACAGTATCTTATGAAACAACTACTGGAGTTACATTAAAAGAAACTCAAACAGTACAACCAAAAGATACTGTAGTGGGAACAGATTACGATACTTCAACAGAAACATTAAAATCAGAACGTATCGAAAAAGATGGTAAAGTATATCTTCTTAAAGAACAAACTAAAGCAGGATCTGCTGAGGAAAAAGGTAAAGTAAGTGAACAACCACAAAATGTTACTTATGTTTACGAAGAAGTAAAAGAACCAGAAACAAAACGTAATCACGGAAGTGTAGTAGTTCTTTATACTGACCAATCTGGACGTCCTATCTCAGGTATTACCGATAAAGGTAAAGAAGTAGGAAGTACAGTAATCGACATAGCAAATGCACCAGTAAATACTAAATACGATACTACGGACAATAGACCACAGACTATTACTACAAAAGATGGTAAGGTTTATAAATTGAAGAAAGTTACGAAAAACTCTGATGCTGAACAATCAGGTGTTAAAGGTAGAACTTCTGTTGTAACTTATGTTTATGAAATGCTGAGTCCAACTCAAGAATTACCTGAAGCAAAAATCGGAGTAGTATTAGTTAACTATCAAGATGAAGATGGTAATCCAATTTCAGGAAAAACTACAGAAGGAAAAGAAGTACCAAACGTAGTAGTAGATACAGATGCAGCGTTAGTAGATACAGAGTACGATACAACTGACCACAAACCTTCAGTTATTATTACTGAAAATGGTGATGTCTATGAACTTGTAAAAGTTTCAGAAACATCTGTTGAAAAAGGAAAAGTTGTAGAAGGTACTACAATTGTTGATTACATCTACCGTAAAGTAGTTACAACATATGTAGACGAAGAAGGAAAAGAAATCAATCCTTCAGACAAAGGAACGAAGGATAAGAAAGACATTCCAGAGTACATCTTCAAAGAAACTAAGAAAGATGAAAAAGGCAATACAACGCATGTATACCGTCAAGTCGTAACAAGTTATGTGAATGAAGAAGGCAAAGAAATCAGCCCTTCAGACAAAGGAACAAAAGATAAAAAAGACATTCCAGAGTACATTTACAAAGAAACTAAGAAAGACGAAAAAGGAAATACAGTCCATGTATATCGTCAAGTCGTAACAAGTTATGTAGATGAAGAAGGCAAAGAAATCAACCCTTCAGACAAAGGAACGAAAGATAAGAAAGACATTCCAGAGTACATTTACAAAGAAACTAAGAAAGACGAAAAAGGCAATACAACGCATGTATACCGTCAAGTCGTAACAAGTTATGTGAATGAAGAAGGCAAAGAAATCAGCCCTTCAGATAAAGGAACGAAGGATAAGAAAGACATTCCAGAGTACATCTTCAAAGAAACTAAGAAAGATAAAGATGGAAATACAATCCATGTATATACTAAGAAATCTTCTTCAACACCATATTCACCAACACCTTCAACTCCAAGTAATGAAGAAAGTAAATCAACAGTTTGGAAAGATACTGAAGGTAATGTTCTAAAACCTCAAGAAGATGGTACAAAAGATAAGGGAACATTTACTGGCTATGAATATGTCAAGACTATTTTAGTTGGAAATGTAACAACCCATATCTTTAAGAAAGTGATTACTCCAAGTCATGATGGAACTCCTTCTCATTCAGAAGTGCCTGGACAATCAGATAAGCCAAATCATTCAGATGTTCCTGGACAATCAGATAAGCCAAATCATTCAGATGTAACAGCAACATCAGATAAATCAACTCAAATAGTGAATTCAAATGAATCAACATTTGTAGATGGTAAACGGGAACTTCCGAATACAGGTACTCAATCATCAACTTCATCTCTCCTTCTTGGAGCTCTAGCAGCAATAACTGGCTTAGGTTTAGTTTCAAGACGTCGTAAAGATGATAAGGAGTAAGAAATGGTATAAAGCGTAATAAGTCGCTTATCTATCATTCTGAAGTTTATGATAATCAAGAAAAGCCTTTCCTCTATTCTTAGGGGAAGGGCTTTTTGAAGTAGGATATGTAAGTAAGGTAAACCCCAATAACGAGGTATATTGAAAAATCTCCAGACTAGAGAACTCACTGATAGTTCCTAATCTGGAGATTATTTTTTTAATCTTCTTTCAACTTCGCTAATTCTTGGGCAAGGAGTTTAAGGGCGACTTGTGGGTTGGCTTGGCCTTTGGTTGCTTTCATAAGGAATCCTGTGAAGGCTTTGTCTGCGTTACGTTTTCCTGACTTGAAGTCGGCAACTGCGGCTTCGTTATCGGCAAAGACTTGGTGGATAATTGGAATCAAGACAGCTGGATCTGAGATTTGAACCATGCCTGCTTTTTCCACGTATTCACGCGCTCCACCGCCATTTTTAGCTAGATGGACAAAGACTTTCTTGGCAATCTTAGAAGAGATAGTACCGTCTTCGATGATGGCAATCATTTCAACCAAGTTTTCTGGTGTCAATTCGATTTGTTCCAGTGTCTTGCCTTCAGCATTCAAGAACTGAGCGACTTCGCCTTGGAGCCAGTTAGAGACTTGTTTAGCATCGCCACCGAGGGCAACAGCTTTCTCAAAGAAGTCAGAAGTGACTTTATTAGCAGTCAACTGACTAGCATCGTAGTCTGATAAACCAAGGTCAGATACATAACGCGCACGGCGTTCTTTTGGAAACTCTGGCAACTCTGTACGCATTTCCTCAATCCACTCGTCTGAGATTTCAAAGAGAGGTAGGTCTGGTTCTGGGAAGTAGCGGTAGTCTGCAGCCCCTTCCTTGACACGCATGAGGATAGTTGCTTTATTCGCTTCATCGTAACGGCGTGTTTCCTGACGGATTTGACCACCTGAGCGAAGGATCTCAGCTTGACGTTGAACTTCGTATTCAAGACCTTTGCGAACATTTGAGAAGGAGTTGAGGTTCTTCAACTCTGTCTTGGTACCGAATTTTTCTTGACCATAAGGGCGAAGGGAGATATTGGCATCCACACGCATAGAACCTTCTTCCATCTTAACGTCAGAAATACCAGCGTACTGGATAACTTCCTTGAGGGCTGTTAGATAAGCATAGGCTTCTTCAGGAGAACGCATGTCAGCTTCAGATACAATCTCAATCAATGGCACCCCTTGGCGGTTGAGGTCAACATAAGAGTAGCCATCTGTACCGTGGGTGTTTTTACCAGCGTCTTCCTCTAGGTGAGCACGTTCGATACCAATTTTCTTAGTCGTACCGTCTTCTAGCTCGACTTCAATCCAGCCGTTATAACCGATTGGCTCATCAAACTGAGAAATTTGGTAGGCTTTGGGATTATCAGGGTAGAAGTAGTTCTTGCGGTCAAAGTGCATCTTTTTATGGATGTCCATGTTGAGGGCAAGAGCAACCTTGATACCGGCATCGACAACACCTTTGTTGAGAACCGGAAGTACTCCTGGGAAAGACCAGTCAATCACGTTAGTGTTGGCGTTTTGGTCATTTCCAAAGTGGGCAGAAGTGGGTGAGAAGATTTTTGAATTGGTGTTGAGCTCTACGTGGACTTCAAGTCCAATGACTGTTTCAAAGTTCATTAGTTATCACCTCCAAAAATCATGGGTTGTTGTTTGTGGTAGTCTGTTGTCGCCTCAAAAGCAGCAGCAGCTTGGTAAATGGTTTCCTCAGAGTACTTAGGACCAATCAATTGTAGACCGACAGGTAGACTTTGAGCGAATCCAGCAGGAATCGAAATTCCTGGTAGACCAGCTAAGTTGACTGGGATGGTCAAGAGGTCAGCTAAGTACATAGCAACTGGGTCGTGGTTGAGTGAGTCCAAGTCATAAGCAACACTTGGAGCAGTTGGTCCTAAGATCAAATCATAGTCTGCAAAAACTTTTTCGAAATCTTGAATGATGAGGGTACGGACTTGACCAGCTTTCTTGTAGTAGGCATCGTAGTAACCTGATGAAAGACTGAATGTACCAAGCATGATACGGCGTTTCACCTCTTCACCGAAACCTTGGCTACGGCTGTTTACATAGATTTCATCAAGGTTGGTTGCATCTTCTGCGCGGTAGCCGTAACGGATACCGTCAAAACGTTGCAAGTTTGATGAAGCTTCTGATGAAGCGATGATGTAGTAGACTGCCACACCGTATTTAGAGTGAGGAAGGCTGACTTCTTCAACGATAGCACCAAGTTTTTCAAAGTGTTTAGCGGCATTCAGGATAGTTTCCTTAACCTCTGGGTCAATCCCTTCGCCAAGATATTCCTTAGGCAAAGCGATTTTCATTCCCTTGATGTCTTGACCGATTTTTGAAGTAAAGTCGGCAATGCGGACAGGAGCAGAAGTGGAATCTTTTGCATCTTCGCTAGCAATAGCGTTGAGCAAGAGGGCGTTTTCCTTAACAGTTGGTGCAAAAGGTCCAATCTGGTCTAATGAGCTACCAAAGGCAATGAGACCGAAACGAGAAACTGTTCCGTAGGTTGGTTTGAGACCAACGATCCCGTTGAAGGCAGCAGGTTGGCGGATGGAACCACCAGTATCAGAACCAAGTGACAAGCGAACTTGTCCTGAGGCTACAGCTGCAGCTGAACCACTTGAAGAACCACCAGGAACCTTGGTCTGGTCCCAAGCATTTTTAGTTGCTCCGTAGTGTGAAGTTTCACCTGAACCACCCATAGCAAATTCGTCCATGTTGGTTTTTCCGACGACAATCATGCCTTTAGCCTTTGCATTGGCAACGGCTGTCGCATCAAAGATAGGCTCATAATTGTAGAGCATTTTTGAGGCAGCAGTTGTGAGAATGCCGTCTGTAGAGATGTTATCCTTAACTGCAAGTGGAATTCCTGAAAGGACATTGTCAGCGTCAATTCCAGCTTCATCAATAGCTTTAGCTTGAGCAAGGGCTTGCTCCTCAGCGATGGTAACAAAAGCGTTGATAGCTGTCTCTCGAGACTTGATATCTTCAAGCGTTGCTTGGGTCAATTCAGTTGCAGAAATTTCCTTAGAAACAAGGAGATTGTGCAAGTCTTCAATGGTTTTATTGTTGAAAGTCATTAGGCATCTCCTCCATCGTCTAGGATAGCTGGTACCTTGATATAGTAGTTGTCTTTTTCAGGTACGTTTTTAAACAAGCGATCACGGTCTGTTCCTTCTTCGGCTACATCAGGGCGGAGTACAGTCTTGCGGTCAGCCATAGTTGTAGTAGGTGCGACACCGGTTGTGTCAACTTCGCCCAGCAACTCAACCATGTCAACAATCTTAGACAAGGTAGTCGCAAAGGCGGCAGTTTCTTCTTCAGAGAATCTTAATTTTGAAAGATTGGCAACGTGAGTTACCTCTTCTTGCGTAATTTTCATCTTGCATCCTTTCGTGAAATGATGATTTTTAGTCTGTTCTATTTTACCATATTTTCCTATAAATAAGGGAGGGAAAGATGAAAAAAGACATCTGGCAAGTCGAGAAAGAGTTTTTTAAAATAGATAAAAAAATAGCCGTCCTAACTTTGGCGAGTTAACGAGCTATTTTTTAGTTATGTAATTACAGCCACCGTCTTAAACGGCTCTGTGGGGTGTTGTTGTCGCAACACCTTTTTCTATATTTATTGTAACATTTATTTGAAAAATCGCAAAGGGAATTAGGCTCCCTAGTATTTGGATAAGTTGGGTAGAAACTGAGTAGCAGGCATTAAAATTGCTTGCCAGTTTTGTCTATTGTGCATTAGCAAACTAAGATTTTTTGGTTTTAATATGCACTCTTTAGGTATTCATTCCATAAGCCTGAAGTTCATCTGCATTTTCTAAAACATATTGCCTGATTATTTTTAGGTCTTTTGCTTTTAACTTTACCATCTCTCAGTTCACCGTTCAGAAACATTGAGCCGACCTCTTCTCCGTGGATATAAATGTGAATATGCGCTTTTTGACCTTTATGGTTATGTTCGTTAGGACGAATTTCAATACCATACTTTAAGAAAGAATATTTAGGCATGTAGTAGTCCCACGTAGTCCTTCCATGTTTCAAGGTAGTTATCGCGATTTAACTCAATTTGCTTTTGAGCAAAACGAATGTCATAGTCTGCCAAGTCCAAATTTTCCAATACTTCTCCAGTTAGAATACTAAAGGTTCCAATTAATTCATCGTCATCATACATGCGTAAAATAGGGTTGCTTGGATTCTTGTAAATATCATCTTTTGTTACTTCTAAATTAGTTATACCAAATTCCTTGAACATGATTACTTCTCCTTTTTCTTTTATTATATCATTTTTGCTAGAATTGTCACGGTTTTCGATATATTTGACTATAAGGAATAGCTTTTATTCAAGTATAGTCTGACATAAAATAGAAATTGAAAAAAAAAGGCAAAATCCGATATAATGGAGTGTTGAAAGGAATGGTAAAATCCAATGTAGAAATCATTCTTAGCTATTGAAACAAGAAAAATAGAGAATCGAAGAAAGAGAACTTATGAATATTCAAGAAGAAATTAAGAAACGTCGTACCTTTGCCATCATCTCCCACCCGGACGCGGGGAAAACAACCATCACTGAGCAACTGCTCTACTTTGGGGGCGAGATTCGTGAGGCTGGTACGGTAAAAGGAAAGAAAACAGGGACTTTGCCAAGTCTGACTGGATGGATATCGAGAAGCAACGTGGGATTTCCGTTACTTCATCTGTGATGCAGTTTGACTATGATGGTAAGCGCGTCAATATCCTAGACACACCAGGGCACGAGGACTTCTCAGAAGATACCTATCGTACCTTGATGGCGGTGGATGCTGCGGTCATGGTTGTGGACTCTGCCAAGGGTATCGAGGCCCAAACCAAGAAATTGTTTGAGGTTGTCAAACACCGTGGCATTCCAGTCTTTACCTTTATGAACAAGCTGGACCGTGACGGTCGTGAGCCTTTGGATCTCTTGCAAGAATTAGAAGAAGTCTTGGGTATTGCGAGCTATCCGATGAACTGGCCAATCGGGATGGGGAAAGCTTTTGAAGGCTTGTATGACCTCTATAACCAACGCTTGGAGCTCTATAAAGGGGATGAACGTTTTGCTAGTCTTGAAGATGGCGACAAGCTTTTTGGTAGCAATCCTTTCTACGAGCAAGTCAAGGATGATATTGAGCTTTTAAATGAAGCTGGAAATGAGTTTTCAGAGGAATCTATTCTTGCTGGAGAATTGACACCTGTCTTCTTCGGTTCGGCCCTCACAAACTTTGGTGTGCAGACCTTCCTTGAAACCTTCCTTAAGTTTGCTCCAGAACCACATGGGCACAAGAAAATAGATGGCGAAATTGTGGATCCTTATGACAAGGATTTCTCAGGATTTGTCTTTAAAATCCAAGCCAACATGGACCCTCGTCACCGTGACCGTATTGCCTTTGTCCGTATCGTATCGGGTGAATTTGAGCGTGGCATGAGTGTCAACCTACCTCGTACTGGTAAAGGGGCTAAACTTTCGAATGTGACTCAGTTTATGGCGGAAAGTCGTGAAAATGTGACTAATGCTGTAGCAGGAGATATCATCGGGGTTTACGATACCGGTACTTATCAAGTTGGAGATACCTTGACAGTTGGGAAAAATAAATTTGAATTTGAACCCCTGCCAACCTTTACACCTGAAATTTTCATGAAAGTATCTGCTAAGAATGTCATGAAGCAAAAATCCTTCCATAAAGGAATCGAGCAATTGGTGCAAGAAGGAGCCATTCAGCTTTATAAGAATTACCAAACAGGCGAGTATATGCTGGGTGCTGTTGGTCAACTCCAGTTTGAAGTCTTTAAGCACCGTATGGAAGGCGAGTACAATGCGGAAGTGGTCATGAGCCCAATGGGTAAAAAGACCGTTCGTTGGATCAAGCCTGAAGACTTGGATGAACGGATGTCATCAAGCCGAAATATCTTGGCTAAAGATCGTTTTGACCAGCCAGTCTTCCTCTTTGAAAATGACTTTGCCCTCCGCTGGTTTGCGGATAAGTATCCAGATGTAGAGTTGGAGGAGAAGATGTAACTCAGTACCAACAATTGGAACTAAAGTTCCTAATTGTTGGACGCTAGCCGCTATTTCGCGGTCTAGCTAACTGCTTTGCTAACTACGTTTGGCAAATGAAATCGATTTATAAAACTCAGTGTCGTAATCTAATAATAGGTAACCGCTATGGCGGTCTACCTAAACGCTTCACTAGGAAAAATCCACGAATATTATCGATTGGTGGATTTTTCCGTCGTAATGGAAAGGAAGCTATCCAAACATATGATGAGAACAAAAAAGAAATGAGATAAAGAATGGAAAAAGCGAAAAAAGCGATTGTCTTAGGTGCAGATAATGCTTATATGAATAAAGTTGAGACAACGATAAAATCCCTTTGTGTGCATCATGATAATCTTAAGTTTTATGTTTTTAATGATGACCTTCCGCGAGAATGGTTCCAATTGATGGAGAAAAGACTAGAAACTTTGAACAGTGAGATTGTGAACGTTCAGATTGACAGTAGTATTCTGAAAGATTATCGTTTACCCTTTGAGGGACTTTCTTATGCGGCCTTTTTTAGATATTTTATTCCAAAGTATGTAAGTGAGTCTCGTGTACTATATTTGGATTCAGATATTGTTGTAAGAAGACCGATAGATGAACTGTGGGACTTGGACTTGACGGATATTCCCTTAGCAGCGGTTAGAGATGATTATTACACGAATACTTTTAACTCCGGTTTTTTGTTAATCAACAATGACATGTGGAGAGCAGAAAACGTCACGCAAGACCTGATTGAGTTAACCAATCAATATCATCAAACAGATTTTGGGGATCAGGGTATTTTGAATCGTCTTTTTGAGAATCGTTGGAAAGAACTAGAACCTATCTACAATTTCATGTTATGGATGGATACTATTGCTGAGCAATTTGTAAAAGAAGGCTGGTATTCACATGCTGAATTACTGGAAGATTCTGCAAAAATTATTCATTATACAGGGAAAAAACCTTGGCAACAAATTACTATTAACCGTCTAAGAGAAGAATGGTGGTTTTACTATGGTTTAGAATGGTCGGATGTCTTGTTAAGAAAATTTTCTCTAGAGTCGGGTTACAGAGGATTAGTCAAGAAGGTACGAGCTTGTACTGCGGTTGTGACTGCAACATTAGAGATGCCCCATCTAGAATTTCTTGTGAAGAATTGTCCAGATGTAGAGTTTCATCTTTTGGCGCCTACAAATTTTGCAGATTCTGTACTAGCCCTTCAAGCTTATACTAATGTAAGAGTTTATCCGGGTTGCTTACCTTACCATGTAGATAGAGTTCTTTCGCAATTGGATTTTTATTTGGATATCAATGCTGGTCGTGAGGTGTATGATGTGATAAGTAAAGCTAAAGAAAGACAACTTCCTATTTTAGCATGGGATATAACGAATCGTGATACAGAATCATATAGCCAAATAGTCTCTGAGGAGAATCCTCAAGGAATGCTTGAACTCATAGAAAAAGCTACTAGATTAGCTGAAAATCTATTATTTTTATATTTTGATAGCTCCCATTGTGAATCAGCTACTGTAACCATTAAATACTTATGTGTATTAATTGGATTTTTGGTGTATGACTTAATCCAAAAGTAAAAAAATATTGAAAAGTAAGCTACCCAAACATGTGATGGGAATAAAAAAGAAATGAGACAAAGAATGAAAGAAGAGAAAAAAGCGATTGTCTTAGGTGCAGATAATGCTTATATGAATAAAGTTGAGACAACGATAAAATCCCTTTGTGTTCATCATGATAATCTTAAGTTTTATGTTTTCAATGATGACCTTCCGAGAGAATGGTTCCAATTGATGGAAAAAAGACTAGAGACTTTGAACAGTGAGATTGTGAACGTTCAGATTGACAGTAGTATTCTGAAAGATTATCGCCTACCCTTTGAGGGACTTTCTTATGCGGCCTTTTTTAGATATTTTATTCCAAGGTATGTAAGTGAGTCTCGTGTGCTGTATTTGGATTCAGATATTGTTGTAAGAAAACCGATAGACGAGTTATGGGACTTGGACTTGGCAGATACCCCCTTAGCAGCGGTTAGAGATGATCTTGATACGAATGTTTTTAACTCTGGTTTTTTGTTAATTAACAATGATATGTGGAGAGCAGAGAACGTCACGCAAGACCTGATTGAGTTAACCAATCAATATCATCAGACAGCTTATGGGGATCAAGGTATTTTGAATCGTCTTTTTGAAAATCGTTGGAAAGAACTAGAACCTATCTACAATTTCATGGTAGGGATGGATACTATCGCTTGCCATCTTGGAAAAGACGACTGGTACCTACATGCTGAATTACTGGAAGATTCTGCAAAAATTATTCATTATACAGGGAAAAAACCTTGGCAACAAATTACGATTAACCGTCTAAGAGAAGAATGGTGGTTTTACTATGGTATAGACTGGTCGGATGTCTTGTTAAGAAAATTTTCTCTAGAGTCAGGCTATAGAGGACTAGTGAAAAAAGTACGAGCTTGTACTGCGGTTGTGACTGCAACATTAGAGATGCCTCGTCTAGAATTTCTTGTGAAGAATTGTCCAGATGTAGAGTTTCATATTTTAGCGCCAACAGATTTTGCAGATTGTGTACTAGCTCTTCAGTCTTATACTAACGTAAGGGTTTATCCAAATTGTACTCTTTCCAATAGAGATAGAGTTCTTTCGCAATTGGATTTTTATTTGGATATCAATGCTGGTCGTGAGGTGTCCGATGTGATAAGTAAAGCTAAAGAAAGACAACTTCCTATTTTAGCATGGGATACAACGAATCGTGATACAGAATCATACAGCCAAATCGTCTCTGAAGAGAATCCTCAAGAAATGCTTGAACTCATTGAAAAGCTGCTATCGAAGTGATTGCCTTCAAGCTTAAGAGTAGACAAAGTTCATGTGGCATTAGTAAATATGAGAGATTGATCTAAAAATGTTACCTTCTTATTGGGAGTGAAAAGTATAGAAAGGGAATTGATGAATCAATTACAGGAAAATCAACTGGCTAAAAAAGCTATTATTTTATACTTTGATAGCTCCTATTGTGAACAAGCTATTGTAACCATTAAATCTTTATGCGCGCATCAACGCGGATTAAGGATATATGTATTTCATAAGGGGGATATTCCGCAAGAGTGGTTTTCTGCACTTCAATGATGGTTGCCACTTGACGATACCTATAATTTTTTTGTAGGCTATGATGTTTATGATAAAAGTGAATATAGACTTTCTCGTACAAGATTAGTAGATAATCAATTACCTTTAGTGCTATATTGGAATAGCCTAGCAAGACCCTATGGATATTGCATTGAAAATGAAGGTGCCGGTTCTAGCTTTTCCTCAGACTAATCATGTTGGAGATCGAGCACAAGTTTGTGACACATCACAACTAATGGCGGATCAAGTAAAACAGTTGATAGCAGATAAGAAGCATTTGAATATACTTTAGCCTATCGATAATCGGAGTCTAGCTATAAAACTGGGTAAACCCAAAAAATCTTAGATTTTTAGATTTATAGAATAAAAAATTGCACTTAATTATAAAATATGAAAAAAGGACTATTCTGTTAATCAGAATGTCCTTTTTTGTTATGCGATTTTCAGTCCTTATCGCTCCGTTAGGTGCGAGACAAAGGTTATATAGTGGATTGATACTCAATGAAAAGCAAAGAGCGAACTAGGAAGCGAACTACAGGTTGCTCAAAACACTGTTTTGAGGTTGTGGATAGAACTGACGAAGTCAGCTCAAAACATGTTTTTGAGGTTGTGGATAGAACTGACGAAGTCAGTAACCATACATACGGCAAGGCGAATTTGACGTGGTTTGAAGAGATTTTCGGAGAGTATTATCATCGAACAATGGTCGGCATGTCATAGAGGGCTGGTTTGTTGTGTGTGTATAATCATCTGTCTATCTATCATTATAGAAAACATAGGGGTCTGCAATCAATCGTAAATAGCTTTTTCTCCAAATAAGCTTTACAAATGACAGACTTAAAGTGTCTGAGAATTGGGGACTCTTTCACATAACTATTCAAAAATACTATTATTTTTTTGAAAACAACATATTGTAAAAATGCAATATATCAACATTTTAAAAATACCAATAAAACACTCCTTAAATTAGCCAAAAGAAATTGAATGAATTTACTTTTGAACTCTCGTAACAAAAAAATTTAATATTTCTTAATTTAGAGACATAAAAAAACGTTTTTAATTTTTGACCTGTATCCCCATAAACCAGACTAGAGTACTCATTTTACTAATATTTATAAAAAAATTGACATCGTTTGCATATAATTTCACTAAAAATGCTTTTTTTTAGGTAAAAAAATGTTTTTGAAGTTATTGAAAAAAACTTGAAACTAAAAGTGTATAATGTATATTGGTATTTTATTGACAAATACACATAAAAAAACAAAGGAAAGGAATCTAAAAAAATGTTTTTTTAGACGCCAAGAAGGTGAATATAGAGAGACGGATCGTGTGACCCGTTTCAAGTTGATCAAGTCAGGTAAGCATTGGTTGCGTGCCTCGACCTCTCAATTCGGCCTCTTTAAAGTCTTGCGTGGTGGTGTAGATGCTGCTCAGGTAACAACTGAAGTAATCGAAGAACAATCAGCAAATACACTGACTGGGTTGGATATCCTGAAAGGGATAGCAGCGGCAGGGACGGTACTTGGGGGAGCTATGGCTACTCAAGGACATGTATATGCAAATGAGAATGTAACTGTTGAAAAAGAAGTGGGAGGAGAAAAACCACTTGCATTGCAAGATTCAGCAGTCTTAGGTACAGTAAAAGAGACTAAAGAAGAAGGAAATCCTGCTAGCCAGGCGGATTCTATCAGTCAGTCAAGTTCAAATACTGAGTCAGGTTCTACTACTCAATCTCAAAGTCTCTCTGAAAGTGCTAGTCAATCTCAAAGTCTGTCAGAAAGCGTGAGTCAATCTCAAAGTCTATCGGCTTCACTTAGCGATTCAGCTAGCCAATCAGCAGCAACTTCAGAATCAAGCAAACCTGCGACTTCAGAGTCTGTAGCGACTGCTTCTTCAGAGACTGTTGCGGATCGTGCAGCTTCTACTCGTAAGGAAGAGCCATCTGTAGATGCAACTCTTGCCAATACAATCAATCGTAATTTGAGCGCTATCGCCCACATTGGGGAAAGTTTGAATTCTCCTGCATCTGTGGAAAATAGCTTGACGACAGTAACGACAGATGTAGCTGTAGCGGCATCTGCCAATGCAACCGTAACTAAAAAGGCTCAAGAAGATCGTAAAAAGCTATCTAAGATTTCGGCAACTATGGGAGAATATCTAGCTAAGTCTATCGGTCTACCAAACACGGACGCAGCTGTTGCTAAGGTTAATGATGCTGTAACTGCTATCGAAGAAGCTCTTAAAAATCCAAATGCTGACCTTACAGAGGTTATCAAGGAGGCGACATCTGCCCAAAACTCAATCATCAATGCCGTGACTCGTGCCAATAACGGAAAACGTAGCGACCTCAATGGCAAACAGATGGCTCCAGGAGTGCAGTTCCGTGCGCGTAACACACAGCGTGGTGAACGTAAGGTTGGTGAGGATTTTGAGACTCGACCAAACGGTGAAAGCATTAACTACTTTGTATCCGGTGAAAATAGCTCTGCTGCCAACCACTTGAAAGACCATACTGCAGTTCGTGGTGTTCCAAATTACGATAGCAAAGGGAAAATTACATCCATCACTTGGACACTTATTCAGAATCCTTTAGCCAACCGTGGTTACACAACGATGATCAAATGGATGCAAGTTCCTGATCAGCTTGAGATGCCAACAGAAATTTCAACGGCTTCTTATAACGATACCATCACAGGTGCTACAGGACGTCCGGCAATTGACTTCGCAAATCTTCCTATTGAAAATGGGAACAGTGATAAACTACCAAATCGTTACAACACTTATGAAAAGAGCTCGCCAGAGACTACAAGTATTGACCGTTTTAAACGTTCAAGTCAAGGTCTAGTTTCTTTAAATAGCCCTGACGAAGAATATAACCTCTTGAAGGCTTTGTCAGATAACAATGACAAATGGAAGAAACCAATTTGGCAAAAAATTGATCCAGCTATCGTTCATAAAAATGAAGAAAGAACGATCTGGCAAACAGCCACTATCGGGGGAAGTCAGAATACTGTTCACGTCACTCGCTTTACCACAGCTGTCAAGTCGGGAACAACCAATGGTGACTTGAAGAACATGAAGTTGCTCTTCGGTTCTGGTTCACGAGATACGACATTCTCTGTAGCTGAGGTTCATACGAACCCACTTGGTTTGTCAAATGCACAAGCCTACCCGATTGAAATCATTGGTGGTGAAACCCAGTTTGTTAAACAAGTAGAAGCGCCATATAGCTACAATAGCTTTGCTGCAGCTGGTTTTAAAGCTTGGGGAGAAAACGGTGACTCTAGCAAGGGTTATGCCGACCCTAACCAATACACTGCCATCGTAGGAACTGGTTCTTATTCAAATGCTAAAGGACCACGTGATAACAATGGTAGTGATCGTGTTAGATATGAATACAAAGATAAAACAACTGGTACTACAGTAGATGCAAAACAAATTGGTCGTACACCAGGGGTCTTTGATTACAATATTCATCGTACTTTCTTGGATGATAATACAACAACAGATACTCCGATTCGCTTTGTTGTTAAACCAAAAACACCAACTATTACAACCAACTTAGTAGATGGAGTGAACCGTCAGGATATTCGTGTTGAAAACGCAGCACCTGGGAAGACGGTTGTTCTTGAGAAAAACGGTACACAATTCGCAACTGCTATAGCAGACCAGAACGGGGTAGCCACATTCTCAAATGTTGCTTTGCAGACACAGGACCAATTCCGAGCAGTCACTAAAGTTGAAAATCAAGCGGAGTACGTAGATAAAAAAGACAACATCACTAAGAACTACGTAGAGTCTGATAAGAGTAACCAAATCATCGCTCGTAATATCGATAACACCGCACCAACTATTACAGACATCACAGTCAATAAAGGTGCGACGGTAGAAGGTCATAAGATTATCGTTTACCGTGAAGAAGCCTTCGATGTTGACGTTAACTTGACTGATAACAGCGGTAAGTTGAATAAGATTAAGGTTCATCCGAATGCGAATGTAGAAGCACCTGCGTCTGGTTTTGCAGTTTCGAACGGAGTAAATATTAGTGGCTCAGGAACCAATATTGCCTTTACAGATAAAAGTAATAAGCTAGGACAAAGCAATAATGCAACAACTGCTAATCCATACAAGGTAAATATTAAAGGTCAAGTTGGTAGAGGACAAGACATTCCTGCAACTCCTAATGCTTCAGTAGGATGGACTCGTTACATTTCTGGATATGATCAATCGGACTTAACAAATAATGATGGAAACAATGCTACTACAAATAATGCAAACATCCAGATTGAAGTTCGTAAGCAGTCTGACAAATATGCTCCGACAGCGACTACTCCAACCATTGACCTACCTGCCAATGGTACAGTAACAAGTTTTGCAAGTCCTGAAACTTATATTTCAAACAAAAACACACTCCCAACTAAAGGGACTACAGCTGGAACGACAACAACTTATGCCTGGAAACAAGGTGAATCAACAACCGTAACAGATGGAACCTTGAGACGTACAGTTGTTGTGACTTACCCAGATGGTTCGACTGATGAAGTGCCGGTTAACTTTAACGTACGTGATAATGTAGCGCCGAAAGTTCAGCTTCAAGGTCGTGATTTACCAACAACAGAACCAGCAGAACCACTCTTTACTGTCTACCGCGGTGCAAACTTCAATCCGATGTTGAAAGCCTGGGATAACTCTGGTAAGGTAACAAGTCTTCGTATAGAGAATCTTCCTTCAGGTGTGACAGCATCTAACTTTACGGAACAAACAGGTAAGACAGAGTCAAATAAATACGCAAATCGTCAATTTTCAGGTACTGTCTCTGACAATCAGACGCTTGGTGTGCATACAGCTAAGATTCATGCATCTGATGGAAGTAACGATGCTACCTACTACATGAAGTATCGTGTGGTTGATGTAGTCAAGAAAAACCTTCCTGACAACAATGAGATGTCGCGTGCCTTGAATCAATCACTAGGAGATGCCCACCAGTACCTAGCATCGACAGATGCTAATGGACAGGTTCGTGATGATAGTTTCTTCCCAAGTGGTATGAACTTTGTCTGGACTCAGAATAATAATAATAATAGAACTTCTGCACAAGGAGAAACGTTCACACAGCCTGGTAAATACACTCGTATTGCCAAAGCTGAGTTCCCAGCAAATGAAAAAAATGTTAATAGTGAAACACGTACAACATTTGCAGTTGATAAAGAGCAACTTGTCGTTGTAAAAGTACAACCAAGTGCACCTAATGGTGAAGTTAATAGCTCAAATGGAGACGTTACTGTAACTCCGAAACAAGAGGCGAACGTAAACCAATTTTCTGTTACCTATACACCTGAAGGTCAAACAGCTCCAAAAACGATTACTGCTCAAAAAGCTAGCAATGGTAAATGGTCTATTCCAAATGCACCTACAGGGGTCACTGTAAATGCGGATACGGGTGTCATTACCTTGCCAGACCGTGCGGTAAAAGATAACACAGACATCATTTCTAAGGTTCGGACTTCTGATGGAGTTGACAGTAATACAGATACCATTCGTGCGGTAACCGTAGATACTACGCCACCAGTCATCACAGCTAATAATGCGGTTATTACCGCAGGAGAGCCAATCTCTGAAACAGATATCCCAATCACAGTAACGGATGCAGGAGTAGGGGTAAAAGATGGCGGAGTTACCCTAAATCGACTTCCAGCAGGATTGCGCTATGAAAATGGTAAGATTGTAGGAACACCAACAACTCCTGGTACTACTACTACTACTATTACAGCATTAGATAAGAAAAATAATCCTGCTACAAAGGATATTACTATCCGTGTTCAAAGTCAGGCAGATAAATATGCACCAACTGCGAAAAATATCGATACTGCTACACATGCTGGTAAATTCTATGCTGTTCAAGGTGAGACAAACTTAGCAAATCAAGATCCTAAAGCTTTCCTTACAGGTAATTATCCTCAAACAGCTACCGTAAGATGGAAACAAGGATCAACACCAGATGTTTCGACTCCTGGTAATAAGGCTGCTAAGATCGAGGTAGTTTATGCAGATGGTTCCAAAGAGGACGTTGATTACAATTACCAAGTTTATCCAAAACTAGAAGCTAAGACAGTAGATGGTAAGACAGGTGTCTTTAACGCCTTTGTAAATAAAAATGTTGTTGGTGGTCTGATTACGGATTACACCAATGTGGATGACCTCAGAACACAATCACAAGGAACTGTGAATTGGACTTATCGCTACCGTTTGAATAACGAGGGCGAAGAGAAAGTAGTTGGCAACAGCCAAAACTTCAGTGCGGTTTGGAACAGCCAAACTCCTCATAGAACAGACTATACTGTTACAGCTCAATTTGCAAATGGCCGTTTTGGTACAGCATCAACATCAAATCCAGCTCTAACGACTACAACAAATATAAACTATACAGTTTATGATTTTGAACCGAAAGAAGTTCTGGAGACAACGGTTGGTAACTTAGAACCATTAAGTAGGGTTATCAATTCACCAGGTGAGGCATTGAAACCGACGGCAACATCAAATGCAGCACCAGAAGGTACGACTTATGCCTGGAGAAATGGTGAACGACCAGATGCTACGACAGTTTCTGAGCCAAAAATTAGTACTCACCGTGTCAATATTACCTTGCCTCAAGAATCTGGTTGGAGAGCGGCGTCTGACGAAAGAACGGTTCTTGTTAAGGTTAGACCTCTAGCTCCGACTGTCAAGGCAGATACAGTGACAGAAAAAGGTGGTCTATCAGACCAAGGTATTACAGTTGAGAATGCCCTTCCTGGCGCAACAGTCAATATGACGGTCGATGGAGTAGAGCTTGCTCCGAAACAAGCTGGTCAAGATGGAACAGTTACTTTCACTAAGGAAGATCTAGCTAAGGTATATGCAGCTAATAATGGCCTTCTTCCGAGAAATGGAGATGTAACAGTTAACCAGACGGTGAATAAGCCAAATCCGGCAGAAAACAACGCTTTGCAACCATTGACATCAGATAATGCAACTGCACGTATCACTCCTGAAACAACTCCACCTCGTGTTCAGAGCAACACTGTTAAGGTATACGACGAAGCTAGCAAAACATGGAAAGATACTCCAACAACAACTGACCAAGGCTTGCCAACTTATATCTTCTATGCAGGGGATAAACTTCAGTTTGAAACCAAGTTTACAGATAACAGTGGTAAGGTTGCCTCAACTGCTATCCGTCAAGGTAAGACTTCTGCTTCAGAAACTTCAAATCTCTTTGATGATTCCTTTGGAACAACATCAGCTAATAAGATTACTACTGCAACAACTGCAACAGAAGATAGTCCAGCAACTGTAACAAACGAAGGAACTATTAAAGCAGACCTTGTGTATGCGGACGGAAATGCAGTAACTCGTTCCGTTACAGCAGAAGATCAAGCTGGTAACCGTTCAGGAGAAGGTTCAACATTCCGTATTAAACAAGGACGTTTGAGTGAAAAGAATGCGAAACTAAACCCAGAACGTTTGCTTAAAGTTGCGGATACAGATGCCCTTACTGAACAAAATAAAACGGATATTAAAAATGCAATTCAAACTGCGCACGGTGCGGTAGAAACAGACCGTATTCAGGATATTACGTTCGAAAATGGTTCAGCGAAAATCACTTATAAGGATACAACAAGCCGTACAATCCCAATTACGGATCTCGCTGTTTCCTTGAAGACACCAGTCGTAGATGATTTAACTCGCCGTGGTGGACTTCCAAATGAAATATTACAGTCAGTGAAGTTCATCCAGGTGCAACAGTAACCCTGACAGTAGGTACTCAAACCTTTACTAAGGACGTTCCACAAGGTGAGACAAGTGTAACCTTCACTCCTGACGATTTAAGAACTGCTTACGCAAGTAATAATGGTTTGCTTCCTAAAGATGCCCAAGTAACTGCGGTTCAGTCTGTTCCAGCAGGTACGAACACAACTGACAGACTAACTTCAGAAACAGGTCGTGGTAGAATCACGAAAGAAGAAGAAGCACCTACTGTTGAGTACAAAGTTCAAATTAAAAATGCAGCAGGTGAGTGGGAAGACGCACCTAAGAAAGTTGTTCGTGAAGGCCGACCAGAAGGTTATGAAATCTTTGCAGGTGATGACTACCGTGTAGTAGTAACTTCTACAGATAATAGTGGTAAGATCCGAAACCTTGAACTTTTTGATGGAAAAAAACTGGTCAATCAAACTTCTTGTCATCGAACAAGACTTCGGGTGGGGCTGCCAATAACATCACAGCAACTCCAACTGTAGCAACAGAAGATACTCCAGCGACGCGTGAAATCACTGGTAAGTTTAATGAAAATGAAACTTGGTCTTCTAATAACGTTTGGACTCGTACTTTCCGTTCAAAAGATTTGAGCGAGAATGAGACAGAAACACCAGCATTTTTTTGGTTGTCCAAGGGAAACTGAATGAGAAATTCCCTGGAGTGACACCTTCTACAGTACCAGTAACCAATGCGACTGCCTTGACAGAAGATGATAAGAAAGCTGTCATTGCTGCGGTGAAAGCAGCGAACCCTGAAGTTGCAAATCGTGTTAAAGCAGGAGATGCTGGTTATACGATTTCTCCAGATGGTACTGTAACCATTACTTATAAAGATGGTACGCGAAATACAGTGAAACCACCTGTATCAGACGTTGAGTACAAATCAACGTCGGCAAGTGCTTCAGTTAGCCAATCAGCTTCAGCTGTCTACTCACAATCAGCTTCAGCAAGCACTTCAGCAAGCGCGTCAGCTTCAGCTAAAGTCTCAGAATCCGCTTCAGCAAGCAATTCGGTAAGTGAATCAGCATCTAAGCAGGCTTCAGAATCAGCCTCAACAAGCAACTCAGTAAGTGAGTCAGCTTCTAAGTTTACTTCACAATCAGCTTCAGCAAGCAACTCAGCAAGTGAGTCAGTGTCTAAGCAAACTTCAGAGTCAGCCTCTAAGCAAGCTTCAGAATCAGCCTCAACAAGCAACTCAGCGAGCGAGGTCAGCATCTAAGCAAGCTTCAGAATCAGCTTCAACAAGCAACTCAGTAAGCGAGTCAGCGTCTAAACAAACTTCAGAGTCAGCCTCAACAAGCAACTCAGTAAGCGAGTCAGCATCTAAGCAGGCTTCAGAATCAGCCTCAACAAGCAACTCAGTAAGTGAGTCAGCTTCTAAGTTTACTTCACAATCAGCTTCAGCAAAGCAACTCAGCAAGTGAGTCAGTGTCTAAGCAAACTTCAGAGTCAGCCTCTAAGCAAGCTTCAGAATCAGCCTCAACAAGCAACTCAGCGAGCGAGTCAGCATCTAAGCAAGCTTCAGAATCAGCTTCAACAAGCAACTCAGTAAGCGAGTCAGCGTCTAAACAAACTTCAGAGTCAGCCTCAACAAGCAACTCAGTAAGCGAGTCAGCGTCTAAGCAAACTTCAGAGTCGGCTTCAACAAGCAACTCAGTAAGTGAATCTGCCTCTAAGCAAGCTTCAGAGTCAGCCTCAACAAGCAACTCAGTAAGCGAATCTGCCTCTAAACAAACTTCAGAGTCAGCCTCAACAAGCAACTCAGCGAGCGAGTCAGCATCTAAGCAAGCTTCAGAATCAGCCTCAACAAGCAACTCAGCAAGTGAATCTGTCTCTAAGCAAGCTTCAGAATCCGCTTCAACAAGCAACTCAGCGAGCGAATCTGCATCTAAGCAAGCTTCAGAATCAGCTTCAACAAGCAACTCAGCGAGCGAATCTGCCTCTAAGCAAGCTTCAGAATCAGCCTCAACAAGCAACTCAGTAAGCGAATCTGCCTCTAAGCAAACATCAGAGTCCGCTTCAACAAGCAACTCAGTAAGTGAGTCAGCTTCTAAGTTTACTTCACAATCAGCTTCAGCAAGCAACTCAGCAAGTGAGTCAGTGTCTAAGCAAACTTCAGAGTCAGCCTCTAAGCAAGCTTCAGAATCAGCCTCAACAAGCAACTCAGCGAGCGAGTCAGCATCTAAGCAAGCTTCAGAATCAGCTTCAACAAGCAACTCAGTAAGCGAGTCAGCGTCTAAACAAACTTCAGAGTCAGCCTCAACAAGCAACTCAGTAAGTGAGTCAGCTTCTAAAGTTGCATCAGAATCGGCTTCAACAAGCAACTCAGTAAGTGAGTCAGCCTCTAAGCAAGCTTCAGAATCAGCTTCAACAAGCAACTCAGTAAGCGAGTCAGCATCTAAGCAAGCTTCAGAATCAGCTTCGACAAGCAACTCAGCGAGCGAATCTGCATCTAAGCAAGCTTCAGAATCAGCCTCAACAAGCAACTCAGTAAGCGAGTCAGCATCTAAGCAAGCTTCAGAGTCAGCTTCGACAAGCAACTCAGTAAGCGAGTCAGCATCTAAGCAAGCTTCAGAATCAGCCTCAACAAGCAACTCAGTGAGCGAGTCAGCATCTAAGCAAACCTCAGAGTCCGCTTCAACAAGCAACTCAGCGAGCGAGTCAGCATCTAAGCAAGCTTCAGAATCAGCCTCAACAAGCAACTCAGTAAGCGAGTCAGCATCTAAGCAAGCTTCAGAATCAGCCTCAACAAGCAACTCAGTGAGCGAGTCAGCATCTAAGCAAACATCAGAGTCAGCTTCAACAAGCAACTCAGCGAGCGAGTCAGCATCTAAGCAAGCTTCAGAATCAGCCTCAACAAGCAACTCAGTGAGCGAGTCAGCATCTAAGCAAACATCAGAGTCCGCTTCAACAAGCAACTCAGTAAGTGAGTCAGCTTCTAAGCAAGCTTCAGAATCGGCTTCAACAAGCAACTCAGCAAGTGAATCTGCCTCTAAGCAAGCTTCAGAGTCAGCCTCAACAAGCAACTCAGCGAGCGAGTCAGCATCTAAGCAAGCTTCAGAATCAGCCTCAACAAGCAACTCAGTAAGCGAGTCAGCATCTAAGCAAGCTTCAGAATCAGCCTCAACAAGCAACTCAGTGAGCGAGTCAGCATCTAAGCAAACATCAGAGTCCGCTTCAACAAGCAACTCAGCGAGCGAGTCAGCATCTAAGCAAGCTTCAGAATCAGCCTCAACAAGCAACTCAGTAAGCGAGTCAGCATCTAAGCAAGCTTCAGAATCAGCCTCAACAAGCAACTCAGTGAGCGAGTCAGCATCTAAGCAAACATCAGAGTCAGCTTCAACAAGCAACTCAGCGAGCGAGTCAGCATCTAAGCAAGCTTCAGAATCAGCCTCAACAAGCAACTCAGTGAGCGAGTCAGCATCTAAGCAAACATCAGAGTCCGCTTCAACAAGCAACTCAGTAAGTGAGTCAGCTTCTAAGCAAGCTTCAGAATCAGCTTCAGCAAGCAACTCAGCAAGTGAATCTGCATCTAAGCAAGCTTCAGAATCAGCCTCAACAAGCAACTCAGTAAGTGAGTCTGCCTCTAAGCAAACATCAGAGTCAGCTTCAGCAAGCAACTCAGTAAGTGAGTCAGCATCTAAGCAGACATCAGAGTCAGCATCAACAAGCAACTCAGTAAGTGAATCTGCATCTAAGCAAACATCAGAGTCAGCTTCGACAAGCAACTCAGTAAGTGAATCTGCCTCTAAGCAAACATCAGAGTCAGCATCAACAAGCAACTCAGTGAGCGAGTCAGCATCTAAGTTTACTTCAGAATCAGCTTCAGCAAGTAACTCAGCAAGTGAGTCAGCATCAAAACGTGCATCAGAAGTAGAATCACAATCAGCTTCAGCAAGTAACTCAGCAAGCGAATCAGCTTCTAAACGTGCTTCAGAGGTAGAATCACAATCAGCTTCAACAAGCAACTCAGTAAGCGAATCTGCCTCTAAGCAAACATCAGAGTCAACTTCAACAAGCAACTCAGTGAGCGAGTCTGCATCTAAACAAGCATCAGAGTCAGCTTCAGCAAGCAACTCAGCAAGTGAATCTGCATCTAAGCAAGCTTCAGAATCAGCTTCAGCAAGCAACTCAGCAAGTGAATCTGCATCTAAGCAAACATCAGAGTCAGCTTCAACAAGCAACTCAGTAAGTGAGTCAGCATCTAAGCAAGCTTCAGAATCAGCTTCAACAAGTAACTCAGTAAGCGAGTCAGCCTCTAAGCAAACATCAGAGTCAGCTTCAACAAGCAACTCAGTGAGCGAATCTGCCTCTAAGCAAACATCAGAGTCAGCTTCGACAAGCAACTCAGTAAGCGAGTCAGCATCTAAGCAAGCTTCAGAATCAGCCTCAACAAGCAACTCAGTGAGCGAATCTGCCTCTAAGCAAACATCAGAGTCAGCTTCGACAAGCAACTCAGTAAGCGAGTCAGCATCTAAGTTTACTTCAGAATCAGCTTCTAAGTTTGCTTCAGAGTTAGCTTCGACAAGCAACTCAGTAAGCGAGTCAGCCTCTAAAGTTGCATCAGAATCGGCTTCGACAAGCAACTCAGTAAGTGAGTCAGCCTCTAAGCAAGCTTCAGAATCAGCTTCAACAAGCACCTCAGTGAGCGAATCTGCCTCTAAGTTTACTTCAGAATCAGCTTCAGCAAGCAACTCAGTAAGTGAGTCAGCTTCAAAACGTGCTTCAGAAGTAGAATCACAATCAGCTTCAACAAGCAACTCAGTAAGCGAATCTGCCTCTAAGCAGACATCAGAGTCAGCTTCAACAAGCAACTCAGTAAGTGAATCTGCCTCTAAGCAAACATCAGAGTCAGCCTCAACAAGCAACTCAGCAAGTGAGTCAGCTTCAAAACGTGCTTCAGAAGTAGAATCACAATCAGCTTCAGCAAGCAACTCAGCAAGTGAGTCAGCCTCAAAACGTGCTTCAGAAGTAGAATCACAATCAGCTTCAGCAAGCAACTCAGTGAGCGAATCTGCATCTAAGCAAACTTCAGAATCAGCTTCAACAAGCACCTCAGTGAGCGAGTCTGCCTCTAAGTTTACTTCAGAATCAGCTTCAACAAGCACCTCAGTAAGCGAATCAGCATCTAAGGTAGCATCAGAGTCAGCTTCAACAAGCAACTCAGCAAGTGAGTCAGCTTCAAAACGTGCTTCAGAAGTAGAATCACAATCAGCTTCAGCAAGCAACTCAGTAAGTGAGTCAGCTTCAAAACGTGCTTCAGAAGTAGAATCACAATCAGCTTCAACAAGCAACTCAGTAAGCGAATCTGCCTCTAAGCAGACATCAGAGTCAGCTTCAACAAGCAACTCAGTAAGTGAATCTGCCTCTAAGCAAACATCAGAGTCAGCCTCAACAAGCAACTCAGTAAGTGAGTCAGCATCTAAGCAAACATCAGAGTCAGCATCAACAAGCAACTCAGTAAGTGAATCTGCATCTAAGCAAACATCAGAGTCAGCATCAACAAGCAACTCAGTGAGCGAGTCAGCATCTAAGTTTACTTCAGAATCAGCTTCAGCAAGTAACTCAGCAAGTGAGTCAGCATCAAAACGTGCATCAGAAGTAGAATCACAATCAGCTTCAGCAAGTAACTCAGCAAGCGAATCAGCTTCTAAACGTGCTTCAGAGGTAGAATCACAATCAGCTTCAACAAGCAACTCAGTAAGCGAATCTGCCTCTAAGCAAACATCAGAGTCAGCTTCAACAAGCAACTCAGTGAGCGAGTCTGCATCTAAACAAGCATCAGAATCAGCCTCAACAAGCAACTCAGTAAGTGAGTCAGCATCTAAGCAGACATCAGAGTCAGCTTCAGCAAGCAACTCAGCAAGCGAGTCAGCTTCTAAAGTAACTTCAGAATCAGCTTCAACAAGCAACTCAGTAAGCGAATCTGCATCTAAGCAAACTTCAGAGTCGGCCTCAACAAGCAACTCAGCAAGTGAGTCAGCATCAAAACGTGCTTCAGAAGTAGAATCACAATCAGCTTCAGCAAGCAACTCAGCAAGCGAGTCAGCTTCTAAAGTAACTTCAGAGTCAGCTTCAACAAGCAACTCAGTAAGCGAGTCAGCCTCTAAGCAAGCTTCAGAATCAGCTTCAGCAAGCAACTCAGTGAGCGAGTCAGCTTCTAAAGTAACATCAGAGTCAGCCTCAACAAGCAACTCAGTAAGTGAGTCAGCATCTAAGCAAACTTCAGAATCAGCTTCAGCAAGCAACTCAGTGAGCGAGTCAGCTTCTAAAGTAACTTCAGAGTCAGCCTCAACAAGCAACTCAGTAAGTGAATCTGCATCTAAAGTAACATCAGAGTCAGCCTCAACAAGCAACTCAGTAAGTGAATCTGCCTCTAAGCAAACTTCAGAGTCAGCCTCAACAAGCAATTCAGTAAGTGAATCTGCCTCTAAGCAGACATCAGAATCAGCTTCAACAAGCAACTCAGTAAGTGAGTCAGCATCTAAGCAAGCTTCAGAATCAGCTTCAACAAGCAACTCAGTAAGTGAGTCAGCTTCTAAGTTTACTTCAGAATCAGCTTCAGCAAGCAACTCAGCTTCTAAGTTTACTTCAGAGTCAGCTTCGACAAGCAACTCAGTAAGTGAATCTGCATCTAAGCAAACTTCAGAATCAGCTTCAGCAAGCAACTCAGTGAGCGAGTCAGCATCTAAGTTTACTTCAGAATCAGCTTCAGCAAGTAACTCAGCAAGTGAGTCAGCATCAAAACGTGCATCAGAAGTAGAATCACAATCAGCTTCAGCAAGCAACTCAGTAAGTGAATCAGCTTCTAAACGTACTTCAGAGGTAGAATCACAATCAGCATCAACAAGCAACTCAGTAAGTGAATCAGCTTCTAAACGTATGTCAGAAGTAGAATCACAATCAGCTTCAGCAAGTAACTCAGCAAGCGAATCAGCTTCTAAACGTATGTCAGAAGTAGAATCACAATCGGCTTCAACAAGCAACTCAGTAAGTGAGTCAGCCTCTAAGCAAACTTCAGAGTCAGCCTCAACAAGCAACTCAGTAAGCGAGTCTGCCTCTAAGCAAACTTCAGAGTCAGCCTCAACAAGCAACTCAGTGAGCGAGTCAGCATCTAAGTTTACTTCAGAATCAGCTTCAGCAAGTAACTCAGCAAGTGAGTCAGCATCAAAACGTGCATCAGAAGTAGAATCACAATCAGCTTCAACAAGCAACTCAGTAAGTGAATCAGCTTCTAAACGTATGTCAGAAGTAGAATCACAATCAGCTTCAGCAAGTAACTCAGCAAGCGAATCAGCTTCTAAACGTATGTCAGAAGTAGAATCACAATCGGCTTCAACAAGCAACTCAGTAAGTGAGTCAGCCTCTAAGCAAACTTCAGAGTCAGCCTCAACAAGCAACTCAGTAAGCGAGTCTGCCTCTAAGCAAACTTCAGAGTCAGCCTCAACAAGTAACTCAGCAAGCGAATCAGCTTCTAAACGTGCTTCAGAGGTAGAATCACAATCAGCTTCAGCAAGCAACTCAGCAAGCGAGTCAGCTTCTAAAGTAACTTCAGAATCAGCTTCAACAAGCAATTCAGTAAGCGAATCAGCTTCTAAACGTACTTCAGAAGTAGAATCACAATCAGCTTCAGCAAGTAACTCAGCAAGTGAATCAGCTTCTAAACGTACTTCAGAGGTAGAATCACAATCAGCTTCAGCAAGCAACTCAGCAAGCGAGTCAGCTTCTAAAGTAACTTCAGAATCAGCTTCAACAAGCAACTCAGCAAGCGAGTCAGCTTCTAAAGTAACATCAGAATCAGCTTCAACAAGCAATTCAGTAAGTGAGTCAGCATCTAAGCAAGCATCAGAGTCAGCCTCAACAAGCAACTCAGTAAGCGAATCTGCATCTAAGCAAGCATCAGAGTCAGCTTCAACAAGCAACTCAGTAAGCGAGTCTGCATCTAAAGTAACTTCAGAATCAGCTTCAACAAGCAACTCAGTAAGTGAGTCAGCATCTAAAGTAACATCAGAGTCAGCTTCAACAAGCAACTCAGTAAGTGAATCTGCATCTAAAGTAACATCAGAGTCAGCTTCAGCAAGTAACTCAGCAAGTGAGTCAGCTTCAAAACGTGCATCAGAAGTAGAATCACAATCAGCTTCAGCAGCAACTCAGTGAGCGAATCTGCATCTAAGCAAACTTCAGAGTCAGCTTCGACAAGCAACTCAGTAAGCGAATCAGCTTCTAAACGTATGTCAGAAGTAGAATCACAATCGGCTTCAACAAGCAACTCAGTAAGCGAATCAGCACATTCAGTAAGTGAGTCAGTGTCAGAATCGATTTCTAAATTGATATCAGAAGGAAATTCTGTAAGTACATCAGTATCAGAATCAGTTTCTAGACTATTCTCAGAATCACTATCTACAAGTAAATTGCAATCAGAGTCTGTATCTAAGTTCTTCTCAGAATCATTATCAGGAAGCACTTCAAATTCAACTTCTGTATCTAAGTTCTTGTCAGAATCAGTCTCACTTTCTACTTCAATTAGTGCAAGTATTTCTGATTCACCAACATGTTCTTGTGCTGATGATTCAACAAGTACATCTGTATCTAAGTCAGCATCTAAGTTTACTTCAGAGTCAGCTTCGACAAGCAACTCAGTAAGCGAATCTGCCTCTAAGCAAGCTTCAGAATCAGCCTCAACAAGCAACTCAGTAAGTGAATCTGCATCTAAGTTTACTTCAGAATCAGCTTCAGCAAGCAACTCAGTGAGCGAATCTGCATCTAAGCAAACTTCAGAGTCAGCTTCGACAAAGCAACTCAGTAAGCGAGTCTGCCTCTAAGCAAACTTCAGAGTCAGCTTCGACAAGCAACTCAGTAAGCGAGTCTGCCTCTAAGCAAACTTCAGAGTCAGCCTCAACAAGCAATTCAGTAAGCGAGTCAGCTTCAAAACGTGCATCAGAAGTAGAATCACAATCAGCTTCAGCAAGCAACTCAGCAAGCGAGTCAGCTTCTAAAGTAACATCAGAGTCAGCTTCAACAAGCAACTCAGCAAGTGAATCTGCATCTAAGCAAGCTTCAGAATCAGCTTCAGCAAGCAACTCAGCAAGTGAATCAGCTTCAAAACGTACATCAGAGGTAGAATCACAATCAGCTTCAGCAAGCGAGTCAACATCTAGGGCGGAAAGTGCATCTATTATCACAAGTAAAGGTGAACCTGAAATCTACTCTAAGAAAATGATAGATATAGATAGTGTGCTAGAATCAGTATCTACAAGTAATGTGGCAAGTGAATCAGCCTCTAAAGTAGCTTCAGAATCAGCTTCAGCAAGCAACTCAGTGAGCGAATCAGTTTCTAAAGTAACGTCAGAATCAACAAGTACATCTAATTCAGCAAGCACATTGCCTTCTGAATTAGGATCAACAAGTGCGTCAGCTTCAGTAAGTACATCTGTTTCTGAATCTGTATCTGCGTCAACAAGCGTATCAGCTTCAGCAAGTGATTCAGTATCAACATCAGCAGATACTTCAGTATCAGCAAGCGTATCGACATCAGCGGACGTATTATCTTCTGAGACGACAACAGAATCAGAAGGTAAGTCAAGAAAACAATTGCCAAATACTGGTACAGAAGCTTCTAAATCATCTGTACTTTTAGGAGCTTTGGCAGCTGTGACTGGTCTAGGTCTGTTTGCGAAACGCCGTAAAAATGATCAAGAAGATTAATAAGACGACTATCTAAAAAGTTTTCTTATTGATTAGAAATGCTGAAAGAAACCCCTTGGAAAGTTTAACTTTCAAGGGGTTTTTATTATATTGTAGGGGAAAAATGATGTTATAATTTAAGATAGGAATATTTTTCAACTGTTTTGTAAATTTACTTTTATAGTATCAAAAAAATCAAAATGAAGTTTATACTCAATGAAAAATCAAATAGCAAACTAGATACAGGGTGCTCAAAGCATTGCTTTGATGCTGCGGACGGAACTGACGAGTCAGGTCAAAATATAGTTATACGGCAAGTTGAAGTTGACGTGGTTTGAAGAGTATTAATTATCTTTCATAGAGAAGAAGGGTATTAGAATTTAATTGAATTCTAATATTTTCTATGTTTAATTTTTTTAAAAATTAAACCATCAATTTGATGTTTATTGAGTTTGCAAATTAATAGAAAAAAATAAAAAAATAAATGGAAATGGGTAAATACAATGGAAAAAAATTAACATTTGTTTTAGCTGGTGATTATGGCTATATTCGATATATAGAAGCAACATTAAAAGTCAATTTGCTATCATCATGAGAATTGCAAAGTGTATATTTTAAATCAAGATATTCCTCAGGAATGGTTTATCAGTGTTCGTGAAAAAAATGGGTCAGAAGCAGAGTGAGTTAGTTGATGTGAAGTTGACAAGCGGCTTGGTCTCAAAAACATGGAAGTTACCTCCGTTTGGGGCTCATATGAACCATATGTCTTTTGCGAGATACTTTATCCCACAATTTGTGGAAGAAGATAAGGTGCTGTATTTGGATAGTGATACGATTGTAACGAGATCACTAAATGAGTTATTTGAAATCGAACTTGGTGATAAACTTTTGGCAGCGGCTAAAGTTATTTATGGATTAGAAGATAGATTTAATTCGGGTGTCTTGCTAATTAATAATAAGTTGTGGAAAGAAGAAAATATTCAAGCGACTTTAATCGAAATCACTGATAGGGATCATGAAACATTGCCAGAGTCAGATCAAACTGTCTTTAATCGTGTTGCAGGTGAACGCTATATCGTATTAGATGATACTTATAATTTCCAAGTGGGTTATGACCGCATTGCAGAGGAGAGACAGCAGTATTTTATTTTAGAAATGTCGACAGACCCACTGCCAGCTATTATTCATTATCTTTCAGGAGATAAGCCTTGGAATTTAAGATCGTACTCTCGTTTAAGAGAAGTATGGTGGAGATATTCAATGATGGACTGGTCAGAGATTGCGAATCATAAAACACCTAGAAAAAAACGTGACATATTTATTATGACAGATAGTCAGTCATTGGAACAGATTGATTATCTAGTTACTCATTTACCAAATTTCATGTTTCATATAGCAGCCAATACATTAATGGGTGATGTTCTGAATTGTTTACGAAAATATGAGAATGTGAGATTATATCCAGCTATTTTAGATTGGAATCGCAATCGGTTGGTTGATGAGTGTGATATTTATCTAGACATTAACTATGAGGAAAAAAATCAACAAGTAATTGAAACTGCAAAACAAAAAAAGGAAAACCAATTTTAACATTTGATACGGTAGTGAATCCCTATCATGTGGATCAGGTATTCTCTAGTTCGGAACCTCAAAAGATGTGTGATTACATTCTATCTTTATAGGAATTATCATTTTAATCAGTTTATGATTGTGGAGGAATTAAAGGGAGATATAGATGCTTTATCTAACAAAGCAGTATAATCTGGATGAGCAGCAATTTGTAGAAAATGTACTTTCTTCTGGTATTGGGGTTCATGTTTTAACCATGGAGTATGCAGAACAGACTCAAGACTATATTCATTTTTTACCGATGCTACTTGCAAAGAAATCAGTATTAAATCAATATAAAAGTGAATCATTGATAGCTTTGAAAGTGGCGGTTCCTAAATATTGGGAAATTTGTATGGAAGAAGATTGCGCAACCATATGGGATAAAGATATTCAACGAGGTCAGATTTTCTACCGTCATAAAGAATCATATACAGTAGATAGGGTTGAATGGTGGGATAGTCAGGGAAAAGTTATAAGCTGCGATTACTATTTAGAAAATGGTTGGCGTTATAAACAGGAGATAATGGATGAATCAGAAAAGAGTATCTCGGTTCATTATTATGACGCTCAAAATACTCTATTGATGATAAAAAATGTAGAGCGAAGCTTATATACTGTATTTAAAGATGAAATCACCCATATTTATACTGAAGATGAACTATGGCAGGCTTGTATAGAGTTATTTGATTTAGAAAATGAAGTGCTAGTTGTTGGAGATTTAGAAATAGCAGATTATTTAGATAGTCAAAAAGTTTCTGCAGTTTACTCTTCTAAAGAACCGATTCAAACCAAAGAAGTAGAGGAGTACCTATCAAAAGTAGATAGACTTTATGTTTATCATTATTCAGTATTTGAATCCCTTACTCCAAACGATAAAATTCATCATATCAGCCCCTTGTATCCTTCAAAAATGAATGTAAATCAACATTGTGCGCTCATCATGACTCACACACAAGAAATTGAAAAAATAGAGGAAATTATTGAGAAGTTGCCGATGATTGAGTTTCATATCGCTGCTCTTACGAGTATGGGGCCTAGATTATTGGATCTTGGAATACGTGAAAATGTCTATTTACATCCAGGCATTAGCCAGGCAGAGTATGAAAGTTTGCTAGAACAGTGTAGTTTATATCTAGATATTAACCATAGTATAGAAATATTGAATGCTGTGGAAGAATCCTTGGAAAAAGGTTTGCTTTTATTTGCTTTTAAGGAGACTCAGCATAGGAGAGGTTTTATCTGTCCTGAGCATCTATCTTCAAGTCAAGCTGTGGCTGATTTGATTGATGCTATCAAAAAGGTTGTCGTTTCAGAGGAAATGTATCATTTGGCTTTGCAAAAGCAATGGAAATGGATTCAATCTTCTACTAAAGGAGATTACAATAGAGTTTTTCGAAAGGTGGAAAATTAAGTGACAGTTTATCTATTCGACTTATTAGTAGGGTACGAACCAAATGGTGTAGATCGTTCTCAGGCCAATCGTGCTCGGATCTTTAAAAAGACGAATCTAGATGTTCGTTACATATTTTCTGTCATTCCTCCAAGAGAAGATTTTCTTTATTTTCAACATATAGGGATTCCTCTAGATAAGATGATGATTGCTCCATTTTATTTAGCTGGAGCAAAAGGTGTAAAATCAACTATCACTATTGAAGAGATGATTAGTAGATTGCACTTAGAAAATAGTCCGATAGTTGAGAGAGACCAGCATCAAATTGTTTATCAAATATCTGAAAATCATAGGCTATTTCTGAAATGTGAAGATGGAATAGTTTATCAGGTTGATCATTTTTATCAAGATACACTCTATCAGAGAGATCATTATACTTCTTATTTGATATGTAGAGAGTGGTTTGATCAAGGGACTTATCAGTGGAGCAAAAGGTGTTTCTATAATTCCGAAAGTGAAGTGGTCTATGAAGGTTTCCAATCATTAGGAAAAACACGGTATCGATTTGGTTCAGAATGGCTTGAAGGCGAATACGACTTAATGCAATATTTTATCCAATCCTTGTCCCTTTCTTCTTATGATATCGTCCTTATGGACAGGGTCTCTAGATTTTCCTTTTCACAGGCAATTTTGGAATATGGCAATCATGCAAAAATAGGAGTTTTTCTTCACTCTCTCCATCAATATAAAACGGGTGCGATGAATAATGAATATCATTATTTATTCCAACATGCGACTTCTTTTGACTTTATGATTGTTTCGACAGAAGCACAAAAAACAGACTTGGAGAACTATCTAAGAGAGATGGGCTTACCTAGCTGTCCGATTTGTGTGATACCAGCTGCTAGTATCGAAATTCTCGAGAGCAATGTAGAGACGATGGTTCCTTATTCGGCTATGCTTGCTGCTCGCTTAAATTATCGCAAACAAGTCGATATAGCGATTAAGGTAGGAGCAAAGGTCAAAGAGAAGATACCAGAATTTACTTTGGATATCTATGGTCAAGGGGAAGATTATCATAAATTGAACCAACTGATTTCAGAGCTAAATGCTGAAGAGTATATAAGGTTACGTGGCTATCAAAATTTAAAAGAAGAGTATAAAAAACACCAGCTCTATCTATCAACTTCTTCTTGGGAAACCTTGGGGCTAACCTTACTTGAAGGGGTGGCTTCTGGTATGGGATTAGTAGGTTTAGATGTCCCTTACGGAGCACCTACCTTTATTCAAAATGGGAAGAATGGTTATTTAGTTCCCTATTCTGAAGGTCAAGATAAAGAAGAAAGTGTTGAAAGAATGACGAAGGCCGTATTGGAGTTTTTTTGATTTGAATCAAAATGATGTATCGCAATATTCATATCGAATTGCAGCCTCTTATTTAGATGAGGTCATTGCAGAAAAATGGAGAGTATTGATAGAAGATTAAATTTGTGCTTTTAAGCAAGTTATTTGTAAAATTCAGAAAGAGTAAATACAAAATGAAAAAAGCTATTGTATTATGTTTTGATAGAAGCTATTGTGAACAAGCTATTGTAACCATAAAATCAATGTGTGCTTATCATAGAAACTTGAAAATATATATTTTCAATAACGGGAGTATTCCACAAGAATGGTTTGGAGCTCTGCAAAATTGGTTAACTCCGTTTGATTCAAAGGTCTGTAATATTCGATTGTCTGAAGAAGAACAGGAATTGAGACAGTTTAATGTTAATAATAGTAAACACATATCAGCAACTAAATTTCTTGTTTATTATATGGCAGATTATGTAAAAAGAAGATAAGGCTATCTTTTTAGATTGTGATTTATTAGTAACAGGTAAAATTGACCATTTATTAGAATATGATTTAGAAGATTATTATCTTGCAGCAGTAAATGATAGTGATTTAGATCCAACTAAACATCCTAATGTAAAAAAAGAGTTGAATTCTGGAGTATTAGTCGTTAATTTAAAGCGTTGGAGAGAAGAAAATGTACGAGAAAAAAATTGATAGAATTGACTCGAGAACATTATATGCATGTACCAAATGGAGATCAATCAATTATGATTATGGCATTTGGAGAAGAATGGTTACCATTGAAAGATACATATAATTTTTTTAGTCGGATATGATGCATACGAGATTAGTGAATTTAAAAAAGAGAGAACCACTATAAAAGAGAATCGAATGCCTCGTATCTTACATTACCTAGGATATAATAAACCTTGGAATGAAGAAAGTTTTTCAACCAGATTTAAAAAGTTATGGTGGTTTTACTATGGATTGGATTGGAGTACACTCTATAATCAACGCCAATTCCAATTAGAATTAGCAAATTTTAATATGACAAATTTTGTTCATCATATTTTAGTATTTACGAATACATGTCATCTTTTTAAGTTCTCAAATTTATTAGAAGAATTTCCCGATTGCCAATTTCATATTTTTCAACCTTGTTTTCCAGCAATTCAACAACAGTATATAGAATATCCAAATCTTTACTATTATCCAAATGCACACAAAAACAATAGTTACAAGCACATCCTAGAGAAAGCACTAGCAGTTTTGGATATAGCAGAGGGAGCAACATGGGAAGAACCAACTCAAGAAGCACTGAAGAAGAATGTGCCAATTTTTGCTTTTTCAGATACAAACCATGTAGGGGAGAAAGCGATTGTATGTGAAAATACTACAGAAATGATAACGAATATCCGTAATCTAATTCAAGAGAAAGTATATTTAAATCTTTTATAATATTTTTAGGATAAATAGTTTTATAGTTCATAAAAACGAAAGGAATTTTTAAAATGAATAAAAAAGTCGTTGTTCTGGGGGCAGATAGTGGGTATCGTGATAAGATTGAAACAACAATCAAGTCAGTATGTGCCCATAATCGAAATGTGAAGTTTTATGTATTTAATGATGATATGCCTTCAGAATGGTTTCAATTAATGACAAAGCGGCTGGAACCTTTATTTTCAGAAATTGTGAATGTGAAAATTAGCAGTCACAGTCTGAAAAACTATCATTTACCGCTTTCTCATTTAAGTTATGCAGCTTTTTTTCGTTATTTTATTCCACAATTTGTTGAAGAGAATAGAGCTATCTATTTAGATTCAGATATTATCGTGAGAGGGAGCTTGGATGCTTTATTTTTAGAAGATTTAGGTAATTTTCCAATGGCTGCTGTAGAAGATGATCTGACAAGTGATTCCTTTAATTCTGGTGTGATGTTGATTGATGTTGATGCTTGGAGAGCAGAAGGAGTCACTGAAAAGTTGTTTGAACTAACAAATCAATTTCATGAGAGTAGTTTTGGAGATCAAGGTATTTTTAAATATTTTATTTCAGAAACGGTGGAAAAAAATTACCTCAAAAAAATATAATTTCATGGTAGGTATGGATACTGTCGCAAGAAACTATCAGATTGCTTCATGGTATCAGGATTCTCTAGTTGTAGAGAAAGAAGCTAAAAATTATTCATTATACTGGTGAAAAACCATGGTATGGTATCAATTTAAACCGCTTTAGAAATGAATGGTGGTTTTTATTATGGTTTGGAATGGTCTGATATTGTCATGAGGAAGATGAATTTTGAAAAAGGTTTGGATTCTCTTATTGATTCCCCTTTATACCATACAGCCATTTTTTTACAAATACTTGTCGTATGGAACAGTTAGAATATCTAATAAGAGAATTGCCTCATGTTCATTTTTTTCTATTTTAGCTCCAACAGAATTTGCATCTGAAATTGTAGATTTGCAAAGATATTTAAATGTAAGAATCTTTCCAGCTTATAATCCAATGAATTTGATAAAAGTATTGGAAGAAATTGATTTTTATTTGGATATTAATTATGAAACAGAAGTTGATAATATTATAGGAAAAAGTCAACAATCTTGGAAAACCAATATTGACATTTGATAGTACAGATCATACTGCGGGAAAAGCAAGCTATATTTATAAAAAAAGGATGAACCTGAAAAGATGGTTGAAAAAAATAAGAAGCTTATTTAGTTGATAAGTATTAGGAAGATAACATGAAGAAATACCCTTTAATTAGTGTAATTGTACCTGTATACAATGTTGAACAGTATTTACGACAATGTCTAGATAGTATTTTGAATCAGACTTACCAAGAGATTGAAGTCTTATTGATAAATGATGGTTCGACAGATACTTCTGATGAGATTTGTCGGGAGTATGCGGAACGTGATAATCGTATTCGTTATTTTGTGAAGGAAAATGGAGGATTGTCAGATGCTCGAAACTATGCTTTTAGACAGAGCTACGGGAGAATATGTAACCTTTGTTGATTCAGATGATTTTTTGATGGAGCAAGCTCTGGAAAAGCTGTATGCAACTAGCCTGCTTGGGGAATCAGACTTAGTAGTTGGTTTCTTTTGCTACTTTGAAGAACCTTATTTTCAATTTTTCACGCAGCACGACATTCCTAAACTACCTATCACTTTTATTGGTAATATTGATGCAGTTCAACAACTGGATGATATGGTAGATGTAAATTTTTTACGTTTTTCCACTGCTTGGGGAAATTATATAAGCGTAGTTTATTTGAGAGCATTCGCTATCCTTATGGAAAATACGCAGAAGATCAATTTACAACCTGGAAACTTTATTTAAAAGCAGAAAAGATAGCTGTAAGTAATCAGACTGTTTATGTGTATCGATACAATCCCAATGGTTTATCTAAAAAGTTTTAATTTATCACATATGGATTATATTGATGCTTTGGAAGAAAGAATTCGTGAAACCAAAGATAGAGAAGGGATTGATATTGTAAAAACATATAGGATGTATAACTATGTGTTGAAAAAGAAGATTATCAGAGTTGGAATTCTATGGATATGAAGAAGAAAGGGAAAAAGTTGAAACATAAGATTGATCATCTTGATTTAGAAAGCATTATCAATCAGCTAGAACTGGAGAAGAAAGATGAATAATGAATTGATTAGTATTATCGTTCCAATTTATAATACAGAGAAGTATTTACATGAGTGTTTAGATAGTATTATTAATCAAAGTTATACTAATTTTTGAAGTGTTACTCATAAACGATGGTTCAATAGATTCATCTGGAATGATTTGTCAAGAATATGTGGAACGCGATAGTCGTTTTCGTTATATTGAAAAAGGACAATGGTGGTGTAGCTTCTGCTCGTAACCTAGGACTTGAACGTTCTGAGGGGACCTACATTACTTTTTATTGATTCAGACGATTGGGTAGAATTTAACTACCTAGAGGTACTTTTATACTGCTCTTAAAGAGAATGATACAGATGTAGCAATTTCTACTTATAAACGATTTGCTCAGGATGGTGTATTTTATTTGAGAAGTTATTCAAAAAGAAAACGATGAATTTCTTAATATTGGGAAAAAGAAATAGAAATTCTTTTTTTAGAAATCCTTCCAAAGTTGGGAGAGCTAGATCATAGTTTTTACTCTATTTCATCTAAATTAATAAAAAGAGAAATCATTGGAAATCTTTTGTTTGATGAACAAGTAAGCTATGCAGAAGACTTGAATTTCTTCTTTTATTTATATCTTGGAGTTGAGTCAGTTGTATATGTGAGAGATTATACCTATATCTACAGAACACACGATGCTAGCACATCACAGAATTTTAATGAATTAAAAGCATTGCATGAGTTGGAAATCTTCAAAAGAATGTTTCAACAAATTGAAAAGATGGGAATTCCAACTTTTCAATATTTTAGAAGACTAAAAAAACTTAGTAGCAAGTAGAATAGTTGGTTTTCCAACATCGAAAGCAATTAGAGAATATGAATCATTTGTGTCAGAGGCTAGAGAAGGGGTCACTTATCAGCAACCATTAATTAGTCTAATCGTTCCAATTTATAATGTTGAGAATTATTTATGGAGCTGTTTGGATAGCATTGCTAAACAGACTTATTCAAATATAGAAGTTCTGTTGGTTAATGATGGTTCACCAGATGGTTCTGCTACTATCTGTCAGGAGTTTGTTGCGAAGGATAGTCGTTTTCGTTATATTGAAAAGGAAAATGGTGGCTTGTCGGACGCTCGAAATGCTGGTATTGCGCGAGCACAAGGAGAATTTTTATCCTTTATTGATTCAGATGACTGGATAGAGCCGACTTATGTAGAGGATCTGTACCGAGCGGCCTTGTTTAATGATGCAGAAGTAGCTGTATCAAATTATCAAGAATTTCACCAAGAACGCAATGTTTATTTGATTCATGTTTTTGAGGATTATTATGAGACTCATTATAGTGGTGAGGAAGTCATCCAGCAACTCCCCTTATTAGAACGTAAAGATTTCTCTTTTACAACAAGTTGGGGAATTCTGTTTGCGCGTAGATTGTTTGATACGATTTCTTTTCCTAAAGGGAAAACGATAGAAGACACTCGTACAAATTATCGCCTTTTTGCAGAATCTCGCAGTTTGACATATATTCATAAGGCTCTCTATAATTATAGAGTGGGAGTAGACAGTATTAGCAGTAGGATAACCGAAAAGTTGCTAGTAGATGTTTTAGAATGTTTGATGGAACGAATGGCAGTTTATGCTGTTAAAGGATGGAATGTAGCGGATGAAAGAGAGAATGTGCTAACGAATTTAAAACTGCGTTACAATCAAGCAAAAGAAGCAGGACTTCAAAATACGGAAATTTTTAAACGCTATACAGAACTTCTAACTCTATTGGGGGATATAGGAGTAGGGAATGAATGAGAAGAATTCAAACCAAGAATTGGTCACTATTATCGTTCCTATTTATAATGTTGAATCGTATTTAAAAGAGTGTTTAGATAGTATTCAACAACAGACTTATCCGCATTTTGAGTGCATCATGGTCAATGATGGTTCAACAGATTCATCTGGAATAATCTGTCAGGAGTATGTAAAGAATGATAGTCGTTTCCGTTATTTTGAAAAGGAAAATGGAGGAGTATCTTCTGCCCGTAATCTAGGACTTGAACGTTCGGAGGGGGTATACATTACTTTTATTGACTCAGATGATTGGGTGGAGTCAAATCACTTAGAAGCCCTTTTGAAAGGCATAAAAGAAAATAACACTGATATAGCTGTTTCAAAACATAAATCGTTTAATACAGAAGATGGTTTGTTTTATTTTCCTGTATATTCTAATCAAAAACATAGATAATCTTTGCATTAAAAAAAGCAAATACGTCCATTTTTTTAGAGCTGTTTTCCGAAATTAAATCACTTAACTCATGATTTTGCTTGTATTGCTGCAAAGTTATTTAAAAAAATCATTAACCAAAAAAATTTATTTTTTTGGATGAAAAAAACTACTACAGAGTGAAGATTTAGATTACTTTTTTTTAAATTATATTTGCGAGCGGAAAGTGTTGTTTATATAGATGAAGTGACGTATATATATGTACAACATGGTCAGAATGCGACTCATCATCCATCGGAAACATCTGCTCTTTGCGACATAAAAGTACATTGGAATATGTTAGATTTTATAAATGAATTAAGCATTCCTAATTATTATTATTTGGAAAGGATAAAGCATCTACTATCTTATTGGAAAGACCGTTTTCCAGATTCAAAAGGCATTAAGATGTATGAAACTATGGTAACCAATTTAGAAAATGATATTACTTATCCTCAGCCATTAATTAGTCTAGTCGTTCCAATTTATAATGTTGAGAATTATCTATGGAGCTGTTTGGATAGCATTGCTAAACAGACTTATTCAAATATAGAAGTTCTGTTGGTTAACGATGGTTCACCAGATGATTCTGGTGCGATATGTCGGGAGTTTGTTGCGAAGGATAGTCGTTTTCGTTATATTGAAAAGGAAAATGGTGGCTTGTCGGACGCTCGAAATTCCGGTATTGCTGAGTCTAAAGGGGAATTTTTATCCTTTGTTGATTCAGATGACTGGATAGAGCCGACTTACGTAGAGGATCTGTACCGGGCAGCTTTGTTTAATGATGCAGAAGTAGTTGTATCAAATTATCAAGAATTTCATCAAGAACGCAATGTTTATTTGATTCATATCTTTGATGATTATTATGAGACTCATTATAGTGGAGAGGAAGTCATCCAGCAACTTCCCCTATTAGAACGTAAGGATTTATCCTTTAAAACAAGCTGGGGAATTTTGTTTGCGCGTAGATTGTTTGATACGATTTCTTTTCCTAAAGGGAAACGATTGAAGATACTCGTACTAATTATCGTCTTTTTGCAGAGTCATGTCGTTCGACCTATATCCATAAGGCTCTTTATAATTATAGAGTAGGAGTGGATAGTATTAGCAGTAGGATAACCGAAAAGTTGCTAGTAGATGTTTTAGAATGTTTGATGGAACGAATGGCGGTTTATGCTATTAAAGGCTGGAATGTAGCAGATGAAAGAGAAAATATAGTAACGGACCTAAGGATGCGTTACAATCAAGCAAAAGAAGCAGGACTTCAAAATACGGAAATTTTTAAACGCTATGCGGAGCTTCTATATTTATTAAGTGATTAAACGATTTATTTTCTTGGCTTATAGATAGCGCAATCTACTATCTTTTAAGGAGATATAATATAGTCAAAAAAATAATGTAATTTTTACGTTTAACATTGAATAAAGTGATGAAAAATATTGATAGGTCTTTTTATATCTTGTAGGCACTCAAAAAGCAGATTTTTTTTCTGCTTTTTTTGATATAATTAGGAGGGCAGAAATTGTATACTATAAAAATTTTTAAGCTGTATTTATATTTATAGTTGTCTTATTTTAAAATAGTTTTCTAGATAGAGTGTAGTGAAAAGGAAGTAGTCAAAAAATGAAGGATGAAATTCTGAGAATGCTACTTCCTTCTATTCTGTAACTCGAAGAGCAAAAAAATACTATGTTTGAACTAAAAAGGCTATATTTGTCTTTTATTATGTGCTGAAAGTTAGATGATTTTCTAGAAGTTAATAAAACAAAGGATTGGATATGAAAAACATTTTTTCGTCTATAATAGTAAAAAAAGGTCTAGTGACCCTATTTTTAATTTTTTTATTTATGTCTTGGGAAGTAGGCTAACTCTTCCTTTTGTTAATGTGAATAGCAGAGATTTTTTTAGGTGGTTCAACCGCCTATTTAGCTTTTTCTACAGCTCTTACAGGTGGAAACCTAAGGAGTCTTTCTTTGCTTTCGGTAGGCCTTTCTCCTTGGATGTCTTCGATGCTTTTATGGCAGATGTTATCTTTTTCTAAACGATTAGGGATTTCATCGCTTTCAATAGAAGTCCAAGATAGAAGGAGAATGTATATAACCCTATTTATTGCGATTATACAGTCATTGGCCATTTCATTAAACCTTCCTATCCAGCCGATCTTTTCTTCAACTCTGATTATTTTGATGAATACTCTTTTGCTGATTGCAGGAACCTTCTTTTTAGTTTGGTTGTCAGATATCAATGCTATCAACGGTGTAGGCGGCCCGATGGTTATTTTATTATCAAGTATGGTATTAAATATTCCACAGGATATGATTGAAACTTTTAAAGTTATTCAGATCTCTTATGCTAGTATATTATTATTAGTTTTGATGGGGGTTGCCTTTACCTATATTGTTTCAATCTTGTATCGAGCAAGATATCGTCTACCCTTACATAAAGTTGGTTTACATAGTCGCTTTAAGAGGTACTCGTATTTTGAAGTGATGTTAAATCCTGCTGGGGGAATGCCTTATATGTATGTTATGACTTTTATGAGTTTACCCACCTATGTATTACTTCTTTTACATTCCTTGTTCCCAGAAAATCCTATCTATATGGAGTTATCTAACCAATATAAGATGGGAGAACCACTGTGGATTTATTTATATATTGCTATCTTATTTCTTTTTAGTATTGCATTTGCATTTGTGAATATGAGTGGAGATCAGATTGCTGATCGAATGAAAAAATCAGGTGAATATATTTATGGGGTTTATCCAGGCGAGGAGACTAGTCGCTTTATCAATCGTTTAGTTTTACGTTTTTCCATTGTGGGAGGAATTATTAATGTGATTATGGCTGGTTTACCAATGCTCCTTGTTTTACATGATGAAAAACTGTTACGAGTTGCTATGATTCCCGGATTGTTTTTAATGCTTAATGGGATGATTTTTAATGTAAAAGATGAAGTAAAGGCTTTAAGACTAAACGAAACTTATAAACCACTTATATAGGAGGTGACTATGTATTATTTTATTCCAGCATGGTATGGAAGTGAACGACCATGGCATTTTGACCTAATTCCTTGGTATCGTACTTCTTTTAAACTTGAATTTGATGATACCTTTAATCAACTTAGATTATTACAGGAGCAGGGCTTACGTTCGCAGTTGTTGGTTTTATCCTACCAACCTCATCTTCGTTATTTTTTACATCGTCATGGTGTTTTAGAGACAGATGCCTATTCTGTATTTGATGATATGCAAGATTTTTCTGTTGAACATTCACAGGTTTTAAATCTTAAAGATATTGAGTGGGATAATGAGTGTGAATTTATCTATAGTCCATTTGCTATATTGGTACAAAAAAAGGGTAGACCTTATGCTCAGGTAGAACATGGTGTTGAAGGATTTATCAGTGATATCCAATATTTTAATAGAGAGGGTCAACGTTCTGAACGATTTATTATGGATGACAGGGGCTTGGTGTCCAGTGTTATCTATTTTAAAGATGATATACCTTACTATCAAGATTATTTGAATACTAAGGGAATTTGGCAGTTTAGAGAGCACTTACAGGAAAGTGGACGTATTGAGATTAATCCAATATTTGGTTATCGTTTTAAATTATTGAGTTACAATCACATAGGAGAGATAGTAGAGGAATTCTTTCAAAAACAACTGAATAAAAATTTATAAAAAAAGAATAATTTATTTATTATTCCAGCACATCAAGTTCATAATGATTTGATTTTGAAGACTCTACCTGAGGAAAGTCATAAGATTTTGAGTCTTTTTATTGATCGTAATCCTCAAGATACTTTTAAGATGTTATCGTCAACGTTTAATAAGGTAGACTTCACCTTGGTAGATAGGGAAGATAGTCTTCAAATTTTGAAAGAATTATATCCAGAAAATGAACAATGTTTTAAACATTTGTCTCCTTTTGATACTCGCCTACGTTTGGGGCGTAGCCAGACAAGAAAAACCTCTTTTATTTACTATCAATTGAATTTTTAAAGAGGGTATTGATGAAGAGGGTATATATCAAGTATTAGATTTTTGTTTCTAAAAACAAAGGATGTAGAATTGATATTTGGCACCTTTGCGACGAATGAAGAACTGCTAGAGCAGTTTGAGTCCTCAATTCAAAAAAATGATACAAGATAGAATCGATAGTCAATCATTGGAAAAAGATGGGGGCTATGGGGATTCAGAAAATCCTTTAGAAGATAATAAAAATAGAGAGTCTGAAATATCAAATTATCAACATGAATGATGAATTGGATTTAATTAAAAACCTTGGAGTTTGTACGTTTAATTGTGGACTTGAGTAACCTTCCTCATCTTTATACTCAAATTGCTGGAATTAGTGCAGGAATTCCTCAAATTAATAAGGTAAAAACAGTCTATGTGGATCATTTGAAGAACGGTTATCTTATTTCGGATTTATCAGAACTCCAAGAGGCTATCCATTATTATTTGGATACACTTAAAGAGTGGAATCAATCCTTAATTTACTCCGTAGAAAAGATTAAGGAACATACAGGACAGATGTTTTTTTAGAAAAAAACTCCAAAAATTGGATAGGGAAATTACAGATGTCAAAAAAATCTTAAAATTTTTACAAATTGGAATTTACAATTGGAAACATTATTTTGAAATTCCTGATAATATGGATTGGTATTATTTTTTTGTCCTAATTCTTCTCTTGCTTTGAGAAAAAATGATGGAAATGGATGGGATTACCAGTTTTCATATTGTTTTTAATAGAGGACGGTCAGTATCTGAAAGATTTACTTCCGTTTATAAATAACATAGAACCTCATACTCTTTTATATAACCAAAATTTTGAAACGGCAGATTTGACCATTTCATCATTTCTAAAAAAATCTTGTGCTCAAGCTGTTGATTTTTCAGAACCTCAAACATTATTGGAAGATTTATCGACTTCGCTGTTTGGTGGCGGATATGGAGATAAACTACAGTCGTTCATGTTACAAGTTAATCCTAGTTTTCAGGGTTCGATTTCTTATCAAGGATTTGAACATTTAACATTAGAGGGAGATTTTGGAGAAGAATTTTCCCAGCTAGCCTTTTGGAGCTATAATGTGATGTTAGAGGAAGAACATCCTATTGAATTGTGGTTAGAGTATGAAAAAAGTGATGGGGTAGAATTTCAAGTTAGCATCAAGAAAATAAAACAAGGATCAGTTTCAGAAATTGCGGAGGAGATAATCCTAAATGAATATGATTTGGAAAAGGCATTCGTCATTCCGGGTGAATCCAAAGGTTATTTAGCAATTTCAATTCTAGCACGTGGTCAGGGGATTCTTAAATTAGGAAGTTTACACAGACGTTGGACTCGTAAGCAATTTGGTAAGTTTTTCTTGGGGGGGAATATCTTACATGATAGTAAGCGTGAAGAAATTAATTATTTTTTCCATCCTGGAGATTTTAAGCCTCCATTGAATGTATACTTTGCAGGGTATCGTTCTGCGGAAGGTTTTGAAGGATATTACATGATGAAAAATCTTGGATGTCCTTTCATCTTGTTTTCTGATCCACGTATTGAAGGTGGTGCCTTTTATTTGGGAAGTGATGAGCTAGAAAATAAGGTAAAGGAAACGATTCTTCACTATCTAGATTATCTAGGATTTGATAAGAAAGATTTGATTTTGTCAGGTCTTTCTATGGGAACATTTCCATCTCTTTATTATGGTGCCTCCTTTGAACCTCATGCTATCATTGTCGGTAAACCTCTTGCCAATATTGGAACGATTGCTGGCCGTGGACGATTAGAAGCTCCAGGAGTATTTAATACATCCTTTGATATTCTGCACCATCAAACTGGAGGAGTTAGTTCTAAACATATGTTGGAATTGGATCAACGTTTTTGGAAAGTTTTTAAACAAGCAGATTTTTCAAATACAACCTTTGGCCTATCTTATATGAAGGATGAAGATATGGATAGTCATGCTTATGAACAACTAGTTGATCACTTATGCCATACAGGAGCGAAAATACTTTCCAAAGGAACAGCGGGACGACATAATGATGATACGAATACCAATGTGGCTTGGTTTTTGCACTTTTATCGTATGGTGTTAGAAGCAGATTTTGGGAGAGGTGATGAATGATTATCAAACAAAGACAAGGAATAGAGTGGGGAGAAGTTGGGGGAACATTTATGTATGGTACTCAAGTATTCTATCACAGTAAAGATCATGTCAGTCTCTATAATCCTTTGGTAACATCTGGAGAAATTTTGAGGAGCTGGTCTTCTAGTATAAACTATCAAGGATCTAGAACACAAGTTAGTCTGCCTTTATTAAAAAGGGGACAGGATTATCAAATAAGTATGAATTTCAATTGTCAACCCGAACAAGGATTATATATAAAAATTAGATTTTTTGACCGATACGGGTCTGTAATTGAAGAAAAAGGTAGAAAAAAAGTTAAACAGTTTATATTTACTTATCCCAAAGAAGCTTACACCTATGAAGTTTCTCTTTTAAGTGCAGGTTTTGAGTCGTTAGACTTTTATGATTTTTATATCGAGGAGATGAATCATGATTAAAAGTTTTGGTCAAGATTTCCAGTTGAGGAAAGTCAAAAGGATTTTAAAAAAGATTAATGCCCTAAAAGGGGAAATGGAGTCTCTATCTGATCAAAAATTAGCGGCAAAAACAGTGGAGTTTCGACAACGTCTTGCTAAAGGAGAAACGGTGGATGATCTTTTGGTTGAGGCATTTGCAGTAGTACGCGAAGCAGATAAACGAGTGTTAGGAATGTTCCCCTATGATGTACAGGTCATGGGAGGAATTGTTATTCATCAAGGTAATGTAGCAGAGATGAATACAGGTGAGGGGAAAACCTTGACAGCTACCATGCCTGTTTATCTTAATGCTTTAACAGGCAAGGGAACGATGGTTATTACAACAAATGAGTATCTTGCTAAGCGTGATGCTGAAGAAATGGGGCAGGTTTATCGTTTTTTTAGGCTTGTCCATTGGTATTCCCTTTACTGAAGAATCTAATGAAGAATTAACACCAGAAGAAAAAAAAGAAATCTATAAGTCAGATGTTATTTATACGACAAATAGTACTCTAGGTTTTGATTATTTAAATGATAATCTCGCTGCAAATGAGGAAGGGAAATTTTTACGTCCTTTTGATTATGCTATTATTGATGAAATAGATGATATTTTACTTGATAGTGCTCAAACTCCTCTGATTGTTGCTGGTGCTCCTCGTGTTCAGTCAAATCATTATGGTATTATTGACACCTTAGTAACGACTTTAGTTGAGGGAGAAGACTATATTTTTAAAGAGGAAAAAGATGAGGTTTGGTTGACTACAAAGGGTGCCAAAGCTGCTGAAAGTTTTCTAGGAATAGATCATTTTTATAAGGAAGAACATGCAGTATTTGCTCGGCACTTAGTCTATGCAATTCGGGCTCATAAACTTTATACAAAAGATAAGGACTATATCGTTCGAGGGGATGAAATGGTACTAGTCGATAAAGGGACAGGGCGTTTAATGGAAATGACAAAACTGCAGGGAGGACTTCATCAGGCCATTGAGGCGAAGGAACATGTTAAATTATCTCCAGAAACGAGAGCTATGGCTTCTATCACCTATCAGAGTCTCTTTAAGATGTTTAAAAAAGTCTCTGGAATGACGGGGACAGGTAAGGTGGCAGAAAAAGAGTTTATTGAGACTTATAATATGGCAGTTATTCGTATTCCAACTAATCGTCCTAAACAACGGATTGATTATCCAGACAATCTCTATGTTACTTTACCTGAAAAAGTGTATGCTTCTTTGGAGTACATCAAAGAATACCATCGTAAAGGGAATCCCCTATTGGTCTTTGTTGGTTCTGTGGAAATGTCCCATCTTTACTCATCTCTTTTATTACGTGAAGGAATTGCCCATAATGTTCTAAATGCTAATAATGCTGCGCGTGAGGCACAGATTATCTCAGAGTCAGGACAGATGGGGGCTGTGACAGTGGCAACCTCTATGGCAGGACGTGGTACGGATATCAAACTGGGTAAGGGAGTCGCAGAACTCGGGGGCTTGATTGTTATTGGAACAGAACGGATGGAAAGTCAACGGATCGACCTACAAATTCGTGGACGTTCTGGACGTCAGGGAGATCCTGGTATGAGTAAGTTTTTTGTATCCTTGGAGGACGATGTTATTAAGAAATTTGGTCCATCTTGGGTGCATAAAAAGTATAGAGACTATCAAGTCCAAGATATGGCGCAGCCTGAAATACTGAAAGGTCGCAAGTATCGGAAATTAGTTGAAAAGGCTCAAAATGCAAGCGATAGCGCTGGACGTTCAGCGCGTCGTCAGACTCTAGAGTATGCCGAGAGTATGAATATCCAGCGGGATATGGTTTATAAGGAACGAGATCGTCTAATAGATGGCTCTCGTGACTTAGAGGATGTTGTTGAGGGAATTATTACTAGTTATATAGATCAAGTGACTGCTTCAAATTATGAAAGCCGAGAGTTGCTCTTCCATTTTCTAGTGACCAATATTAGTTTCCATGTTAAAGAAATTCCAGATCATATAGATGTGACTGACAAGACTGCAGTTCGCAGCTTTATGAAGCAGGTGATTGATAAAGAACTGTCAGAAAAGAAAGAATTACTTGATCAACATGACTTGTATGAGCAGTTTTTACGACTTTCTTTGCTCAAGGCTATTGATGATAATTGGGTAGAACAGGTAGACTACCTTCAGCAATTGACTATGGCGATAGGATATCAGCCTGCTGCTCAGAAAAATCCGATTGTAGAATACTATCAAGAGGCCTATGCAGGCTTTGAAACCATGAAAGAACAAATTCGTGCGGATATGGTTCGTAATCTCCTGATGGGCTTGGTTGAAGTTACTCCTAAGGGAGAGATTATGACTCATTTCCCATAAAAAGAGGAATATATGACAATTTACAATATAAATTTAGGAATTGGCTGGGCTAGTAGTGGTGTTGAATACGCTCAAGCCTATCGTGCTGGTATTTTTAGGAATTTAAATCTGCCCTCTAAGTTTATCTTTACAGATATGATTTTGGCAGATAATATTCAGCACTTAACAGCCAATATTGGTTTTGATGATGATCAAGTTATCTGGCTTTATAATCATTTCACAGATATTAAGATTGCACCTACTAGCGTGACAGTGGATGATGTTTTGACTTATTTTAGTGGTGTTGAAAGTCGTAGAGAAAAGAATGGTAAGGTTTTACGTGTCTTCTTTTCTGACCAAGATAAGTTTGTCACCTGTTATTTGGTGGATGAGAACAAGGACTTGGTTCAACATGCCGAGTATGTCTTTAAAGGAAAACTGATTCGAAAGGATTATTTTTCTTACACTCGTTATTGTACCGAATACTTTGCTCCCAAGAATAATGTTGCAGTACTATACCAAAGGACTTTTTACAATGAAGACGGGACTCCGGCCTATGATATCTTGATGAATCAAGGGAAGGAAGAAGTTTACCGTTTCAAGGATAAGATTTTCTATGGAAAGCCAGCCTTTATGCGTGCCTTTATGAAATCCTTGAATTTGAACAAGTCTGATTTGGTCATTCTTGATAGGGAGACAGGCATTGGTCAGGTTGTTTTTGAGGAGGCGCAGGTAGCGCATCTAGCGGTAGTTGTTCATGCGGAGCATTATAGTGAAAATGTTACAAATGAGGATTACATCCTTTGGAACAACTATTATGACTACCAGTTTACCAATGCAGATAAGGTTGATTTCTTTATCGTATCAACTGACAGACAGAATGAAGTGTTGCAAGAGCAATTTGCCAAATATACCCCGCATCAACCAAAGATTGTTACCATTCCTGTAGGAAGTATTGATGCATTAACTGAGTCAAGTCAGGGACGTAAGCCCTTTTCATTGATTACGGCTTCACGTCTTGCCAAAGAAAAACACATTGACTGGTTGGTCAAGGCAGTCATTGAGGCTCATAAGGAAATACCTGAACTGACCTTTGATATTTATGGTAGTGGTGGAGAAGATTCTCTTCTTCGAGACATTATTGCAACTCATCAGGCTGGGGACTATATCCAACTCAAGGGGCATGCGGAACTTTCGCAGATTTATAGCCAGTATGAGGTCTACTTGACGGCTTCTACCAGCGAAGGCTTTGGTTTGACCTTGATGGAAGCTGTTGGATCGGGTCTCCCCCTAATCGGTTTTGATGTACCTTATGGTAATCAGACCTTTATAGAAGATGGGCAAAATGGTTATTTGATTCCAAGTTCATCTGACCATGTAGAAGACCAAATCAAGCAAGCTTACGCAACTAAGATTTGCCAACTATATCAAGAAAATCGTTTGTCGGATATGCGTACCCATTCTTACCAGATTGCAGAAGGCTTCTTAACCAAAGAAATTTTAGAAAAGTGGAAGAAAACAGTAGAGGAGGTGCTCCATGATTGAACTTTATGATCGTTATAGTCAGGAAAGTCGAGATTTACATGAAAGTCTAGTCGCTACTGGTCTTTCCCAACTTGGAGTGGTCATTGATGCAGACGGTTTTCTGCCTGATGGTCTGGTATCTCCTTTTACTTATTATCTAGGCTATGAAAAGGGAAAACCTCTCTATTTCAACCAAGTCCCTGTTCCGGTTTTTTGGGAAATTTCAGGAAATAATCAGTCTGCTCGTATTGAAGATATGACACAGGAGAGAGCCGTTATTCATTATGCTGATGGAATGCAGGCTCGCTTGGTTAAACAGGTAGATTGGAAAGATTTAGAAGGTCGAGTACGCCAGGTTGACCATTACAATCGCTTCGGGGCTTGCTTTGCTACAACGACCTATAGTGCAGATAGTGAGCCAATTATGACGATTTACCAAGATGTCAATGGCCAAGAGGTGTTACTTGAAAACCATGTGACGGGTGATATCTTATTGACTTTGCCTGATCAGTCTATGCGTTACTTTGCCAATAAGGTTGAATTTATCACCTTCTTTTTGCAAGATTTGGAAATAGATACAAGTCAGCTTATCTTTAATACCTTAGCGACTCCTTTCTTGGTTTCCTTCCATCATCCAGATAAATCTGGCTCAGATGTTTTGGTTTGGCAGGAACCTCTCTATGATGCTATTCCAGGTAATATGCAGTTGATCTTGGAAAATGATGATGTGCGTACTAAGAAAATCATCATTCCAAATAAGGCGACTTATGAGCGTGCTTTAGAGTTGACTGACGAGAAATACCATGATCAGTTTGTGCATTTGGGTTACCATTATCAGTTCAAACGCGATAATTTCCTAAGACGAGATGCCTTAATCTTGACTAATTCTGATCAGATTGAGCAAGTAGAAGCAATCGTAGAAGCCCTGCCTGATGTCACTTTCCGTATCGCAGCGGTGACAGAGATGTCTTCTAAGTTATTAGATATGCTTCGTTATCCTAATGTGGTCCTTTACCAGAACGCTAGTCCACAGAAGATTCAGGAGCTCTATCAATTGTCGGATATTTACTTGGATATAAATCACAGCAATGAGTTGTTGCAGGCGGTGCGTCAGGCCTTTGAGCACAATCTCTTGATTCTTGGATTTAACCAAACGGTACACAATAGACTCTATATCGCTCTTGATCATCTATTTGAAAGTAGTGAAGTTTCTGCTTTGGTTGAGACCATTAAACTGGCCCTTTCAGATGTTGATCAAATGCGTCAGGCACTTGGCAAACAAGGCCAACATGCCAACTATGTTGACTTGGTGCGATATCAGGAAACCATGCAAACTGTTTTAGGAGGCTAACATGTCAGACGAAGATTTATTTTACAAAGACGTTGAAGGTCGCATGGAAGAGTTGAAACAAAAACCCATCAAGAAAGAAAAAGAAACCCGAGGGGAAAAGATTAGTAAGACTTTTTCACTTTACTGGGTTTGATGATTCTGATTGGTTTGCTCTTTACTTTGCTGGGAATTTTGAGGTAGGCATATGATTGACATACTGATTGTTTTAGCTATTATCCTATCTCTTGCTTTGATTGTATTGGTAACCATACAACCCCGTCAAAATCAACTATTTTCTATGGATGCCACTAGCAATATTGGTAAACCAAGCTATTGGCAGAGCAATACCTTGGTCAAGGTGCTCACTTTATTGGTGAGTTTGGCTTTATTTGTTCTACTATTAACCTTTATGGTGATTACTTATAAATAAAAGAAAACTTCAGATATTCACCTTTTGTGATTGGTCTGAAGCTTTCTTTTTTATACTCAATGAAAATCAAAGAGCAAACTAGGAAACTAGCTGCAGGTTGCTCAAAACACTGTTTTGAGGTTGTGGATAGAACTGACGAAGTCAGCTCAAAACACTGTTTTTGAGGTTGTGGATAGAACTGACGAAGTCAGTAACCATACCTACGGCAAGGCGACGTTGACGTGGTTTGAAGAGATTTTCGAAGAGTATTAGCTTTTAATAAACTGATAACAATAATGGTTGCTGGAGTTCCTTCGCAATTCTGGAAGATATCACTCCAGTCTTTTTCTATCTATCTGTATCTTATAAACTATAGATTATGAAGCTATTTACTAACTGATCTGACCACATATCTCAAAACAATAAAAAAAGTAATGAATGTTTTTTTATTTTTTTTATTAAGAAGATGATATAATGTATAAAGGAATATATGTTTACTTACAGTGTACATATATAATATATACAAGGTGGAAAGCTATGTTTAAATTATCTAGACAGCAAAAAGATCATCGTTATTTTTTTGTGGGAATAAATATGAAAAAAATATTCTATCAAAAAGTTAAAAGTTGGTGCGGCAAGTGTATTGGTTGGTACAGGGTTTTTATTTGGTTACAATTTGGATCAGGTAAAGGCTGAGGAACAAAAGACTGAGGCGACGACCACGGTAATACCCAAGGCTGGAGATACGCCTCAATCTGCGAATAAGGTAGAGGATGCGACTGAACCAAAAACAAGAAAAAGGCTCCAGAAGTAGGTACAGAAACACCAAAAATCTGGAACGAAAGAAGAAACCGTTCCAGCAACAAGCCCTCAAGTGGCCGAAACTAATGAAACTTCTAGCACTAAGGAAATTCCTGCAATTAAGGAAACTCCTGCAACTAAGGAAGTACCAGAGAATAAAAGCAAACAAAGTAGACAAAGAAATTGTCAACTCATCTACGTTGAGAAAAAAATTAGCTGATTTGGAAGCTCAAATCGAGCGTATCCGAGGGAATAAAAAACAAGCCTCTCAAATCCAAAATGCTGAAAAACTACTTGCGGAAGCTAAAAAGTTTTTAGAGTCTTCTGCAACTTCTCAAACAGAAGTAGATGCGAAAGCTAAAGAAATTAGTTCATTAACAAACATCCTAAAAATCAATTAAAGCAAAAAGAAACGCCTAAAAATAAATAAAAACCAAGATCGCCGTAATGGTAAAATGCTGAGAAATGGAACTGGTTTTAGAATAGGTGCTGAAGGAACAGGGGATGCTACAACTACAGGGATTGGAGCAGATGTAGTAGATGCTAAAGAAGATGCAACAGTTACAAGACCTCCTTATACAGAGAGAACAGTAGCGGAAGGGCTTGCAAAAACAAATTGCATGGTTAGACTTTGCAGATGAAAGAAATTGGACAAATGTTGATAAAGAAAATGGAAATATATATTTAAAAAGAAGGCTCAGTTTATGAAAAAGAAATTATGCCTCACTACCGTATCAAGTTGACGGTTAAATCATTAAAACCATTCCAAGCGACAGAGATTTATAGAAAACGTATGGAAGCCCATGGTGCAACACCAGAAGAAAAAGCAACATTTAACCCAAATGCGACTAATGGATTGATTGATAGAACTGATAACACTCGTGTAAGAATTACCGCACAAGCTCAGGATGAATGGTCTGAGATTAAAAAAATAATGGGATTGATACGAGAGGAAGAAAAACCTCCATTATTGCAGAACGTACTGGAGCTAATATTGGGATTCAATTTGCAGTTAGTGGTACTTATAAAGGGAAACCCGTTAGTCCAGCGGTAGTAATGGCCGATGCAGAAAGTGCAAACCGTGGAGAAATAATTACCTTTACAACGAATGGTAGTGGATGGCGACAAATTATTGACTTAGAGAAAAATAGAGCGGATGCTCGTAGATATAAACCATTAAATTATTATACAGATGCTTATAAAAATCTTCCGGATTCAGATGGTAATGAGATAAATGCTAATTCTATTTACAATGTAGGAAATGGTAATAAGATAGTGCCTAAATTCTTTACTAACCCAGATCAAGAAACAGGTGGTCTAGGTTCTGGTGTATTTGGTCCTGGGCTTACAGCTAGGAGTTATAGTGTGCCAGTAGTAATGACAAAAAATGCAACAGAAGTTGGAATGTATGTTTTCTCAACTGGTTCACAAGCAGCTATGATGGGGGTATTGCCTCTTGATGAAGGGGATGCTCCTGAAACTTATGGTGAAGCAACCCACACAATGAATAGACGCAATGGATTGGATGGAACTACAGTAAAACAACCATACCTAGGTAGTGAAAGACCTGATGCGGATAATAAGGTCACTAAAAACTGGCATGGCGATGATGATGCTGGTACAGCAGATGAAGGAATCAAACAATTACTTCCTGAAAGCTTAAAAGAGAGTGAAGGAAATATTATTAAGGCCAATATCTCAAACTCTGGTTATTATACCTTAAATATTCAGGCACACACAGGTGGTGCTGAAAAGGCATATATTCGTTCATGGATTGATTTTAATGGCGATGGAGATTTTGATGAAGATGAAGCTTCTGATATTGCAGAAATTACACAAGATGGCGATGTAAAATTACATTTTAAAAATAAAACACAAAAAGACGCAGGAAAGTTACTTGAAGCTGGTACTAGGGTACGTATTGCAACAAGTAAAGATGAAATAATGAATCCCACAGGACTAGCATTCTCAGGGGAAGTAGAAGACTTTCATGCGAAGATTACACGCCCACCTAAAGGAGAAAAGAAAACTACAATTGGTGAGATAAAAGAAAAACAAAGTACAACAGTTCATTTCACTCCAAAAGGTAAAAATGTTTATAGAACAGATGATGTAGATGCGGAAATTGATACTACTGTACCACCAGTATATATTAACAACAAAACTGGTAAAAAAATTACATTATCAGATGAGAATACCTATACTGTAAAAGGACAAGGTACGTATAAATTCACACCAAATGGACCAAATGTCGATGTAGAATTCACTCCTGCTAAAGGATTTGTAGGAAAAGCACACGGGATTACAATTCGTCGTCAAGACACGAACAAAACAACAACAGACTGGGGAACAAATGATGATGCTGTTGAACCGAATGTGAATGATGTCTTAAATACAATGGATGGATTGTACATTCCTGAAGTAAGAATTCCTACTGTACAACCAACTCCTAATAATGCGGAAAGTAGGAATATACAAGGGTTCGCACAAAAAGGCACACCTACCTTTACTGTAGAAACTTCGGATGCTCCAGTTACTGCATCAGTAAAACACCCCGCAAGATTGATTGATCCAAGAACGAATGCTCTTGCAAATTCTGCGATTGTAGATGCCTTAGATCCAAATAATAATAAAGTCGGTACTTATAAGATAGCTCCGGAAACAGGTGAAGTAACATTTACACCAAATATTAATTATAGAGGTGAAGTGAAACCTGTCAAAGTGTCTGTTCCAGTTGTGGTGGCGCATGATAAAGATGATAAGGATATTACAGTTACTACAGAAGCTACGTATACTCCAAGAATTATTCCAGTAACACCAACTGCAGAAGAAGGAAAAACAAGGGATGTTCAAGGGAAAGCACAAGTATCACGAATCGTCTTTGATACAGTAGAAAATAATGCCGATAAAAATCAAACGGTTAACTTTGATAAAGTCCGGAAGTAGGTACTGATGGAGAACATGTTGACTTAGATAAAGAAACATTAACATTACTAGACGCTTCAGGAGCTGAAACAAATACTGTCACAACAGACCAAGGTGAGTATGTATTAGATAAAGTAAGTAAAACTATTACATTTACACCGAAGAAAACATTTGTTGGACAAGCAACTCCTGTAAGAGTACAAATCAAAGATGCCAATGGAACAAAAGTTGAAACAACGTATACGCCAACAGTGCTTGAAGTAACTCCAACAGGTAAAGATTCCGCAACTTCAGGGCCACAAGGACTTACACAAAAATCTCCAATCTTATTTAACGAAAGAAAGGAAACTGATGGAACAACTCTAAACTTTGATACAGGTCATGAAAGAGTAGCTCTAAAACCAGAAACGTTAACTTTACTAAATGGTACTGCTAAAGTTAAGAGTATCACTGTAGAGAATGTCGGAACTTATGAATTAGTGGGCAATGCGATTACATTTACACCTGCGCCAACTTACCATGGAACTGCAGAAGGAGTAAATGTTCAAGTTGAAGACGAAAATGGAAAAGTTGTTACGAAAAAATATGTACCAACAGTAACTGAATTAACAGTAACTCCAGAAGGTAAAACAACGAAAAATATCCAAGGGGAAACTCAAGAAGGAACACCAACATTTACGATTCCTGCTGAATCAACAAATGCAACTGTAACAAGTCGTAAATTAGTGGATCCAGCTGATCCAACTAACACACCAAAAGATACAGTAACATTAGATGGTAAAGGAACATTCACCATTGATGGAAATGGAAAAGTAACATTCGTACCAATTCCAACCTATAAAGAAGATGTTCCTCCAATTACAGTAAAAGCAACTGTAACCATTACAAATGGTAAAAACGAAAGTGCAACCATTACATCAACAGCTTCTTACAAACCAATTATTGTACCGGCTGAGATTGATAAAGCACCTGCTACATCTACAAACTTACAAGGTTTAGTACAAACAGGAACACCAACATTTACACCGAAAACAATTGAAGTAGATGGGGTACAAAAAACAATTAGTGTTCAAGCAAATAGCTATAAACTTGTAAAAGATGGCTTGGAAAAAGATACACTTCCAGCTTATAAAGCAGGAACAACTGTAGAAATTGGTACGTATACAATTAATCCACAAAATGGAACGGTAACATTTACACCAACAGATAAAACTTATACAGGAGCAGTACAACCAGTAGATGTACAAGCAACTGGATCAAATGGAGTAAAAGTTCATACAACGTATACACCAACTATCACTCCAGTAACACCAACAAAAGAACCATCAGCAACAACTGATGTACAAGGTAAAAAACAAGTATCAAGAATTGTATTGGATACAGTAGAAACAGATGCTGATAAAGATAAAACTGTGAACTTCAACAAAGGAAGCGAAACAGGAGCTAATGGAGAACGAGTTAACCTTAACCCTGATACATTAACATTGTTAAATGATGCAGGAGACGAGGTTTCTACTCTTACAACAAATGATGGTAAATATGAGTTAGATAAAGCGAACAAAACAATTACGTTTACTCCAAACAAAAACTTTGTAGGACCAGCAAAAGCTGTAAAAGTTCAAATCAAAGATGCGAATGGTACAAAAGTTGAAACGACTTACACACCAACAGTAACTGACGTTACAATGACAAGTGAGGATAAAGAGTCTTCTGCACCACAAGGGAAAACACAAACAGGAACGCCAACATTTACAGTTTCAACTCCAGAAGTACGTATTACAGGATATAAATTGTTAAATCCAACTGGAAACACACCAGTAGAAGGAAATGAAATTGAAGTTCCAAATGAAGGAACATATCGTATTAATCCAACGACTGGACAAGTTACTTTCATTCCGAAACCAGGTTTCACAGGACCAGCAACTGGAATCACAGTGCAGGCTACTGACGAAAATGGAGAAACAAAAGATGCGAAATATAAGCCAAAGTAACTGCATTAATAATAACTCCACAACCTGCAACAACAACAAATATCCAAGGGGAAACTCAAGAAGGAACACCAACATTCCCAGTTCCAGCTGAATCGAATAACGTTACAGTAACAAGTCGTAAACTAGTGGACCCTACTGATCAAACAGAAAAAGACAGTGTAAAAGTAGAAGGAAAAGGAACATTCACAATTGATGGAAATGGTAAAGTAACATTCACACCACTTCCAACATACAAAGGTGATGTAGATCCAATTACAGTAAAAGCAACTGTAATCATTAGAAATGATAAAAACGAAAGTACAACAATTTCTTCAACTACAACATACAAAACCAATTATCGTATCGGCTGAGATTGATAAAGAACCAGCAACATCAACTAACTTACAAGGTTTAACACAAACAGGAACACCAACGTTCAAATCGAAAACTGTAGATGTAAATGGAACACCAAAAACAATTACGGTTCAGCCAAATAGCTACAAACTTGTAAATGGTGGAGCTGAAAGTAATACACTTCCAGCATATAAAGCTGGAACAACTGACCAAATTGGTACTTACACAATTGATTCAGCGACAGGACAAGTAACATTTACACCATCGGATAAAACTTATTCAGGTGAAGTAGCACCAGTATCTGTACAAGCAACAGGATCAAATGGAGTAAAAGTAGAAACAACGTATACACCAACTATCACACCTGTAACACCAACAGCTGAAAAATCTGCAACAACTGATGTACAAGGTAAAAAACAAACTTCTTCAATCGTATTAGATACACCAGAAAACAGTGCCGATAAAGATAAAACTGTAAACTTCAATAAAGGAAGTCAAGTAGGGGCTAATGGAGAACGAGTTGAGTTAGATGCAAGTACGCTAACATTGTTAGATGGAAATAATGAAGTTTCTACTCTTACAACAAGTGATGGAGAATATGTTTTAGATAAAGCAAGTAAAACTATTACATTTACACCGAAGAAAACATTTGTAGGAACGGCAACTGCTGTAAGAGTTCAAATTAAAGATGCGAATGGTACAAAAGTTGAAACAACTTACACACCAACAGTAACTGAAGTGACACCAACAGGTAAAGATTCAGCAACTACTGGATTACAAGGCTTTGCTCAAAAATCTCCAATTGTCTTCAATCAAAAAGATGAAGAAGATGGAAAAACAGTAAACTTTGACACTGGTAATGAAAAAGTTGCCTTAAAACCAGATACATTAACATTATTGAATGGTAATGAAAAAGTTAAGACAATTACTGTACCTGATGTTGGAACGTATGAATTAAAAGACAATGCGATTACATTTACGCCACTTCCAAGTTATCATGGAACTCCTGAAGGGGTAACGGTTCAAATTGAAGACGAAAATGGAAAACCTGTTACGAAAAAATATGTACCAACAGTAACTCAAGTAACACCAACAGGTACAAATACTACTTCAAGTGGCTTACAAGGAAAAGTTCAAACTGGTAAACCTGTATTCAATGGTGGAGTGCCTGAAGTTCCAATGAATGATGAAGTACCAGCAACTTTAGAAGGTGCTGATCAAGACGGAAAAGTTGTTATAGCAGGAAAAGGTACTTATACAGTAGCAAAAGATGGAACAGTAACATTTACACCGGATAAAAACTTTGTTGGAGTAGCTCCAGCAGTGACTGTCAAACGTGTTGATAAAAATGGAACAATTGCTACAGCAACGTATACACCAACAGTAACAGACGTTTCAATGACTAGTGAGAATAAAACTTCAGAAGCACTACAAGGGAAAACACAAACTGGAACACCAACGTTCACTATTTCAACTCCAGATGTTCGTATTACAGAATATAAATTAATTGATCCAACGAATAATACTCCTGTAGAGGAAGTTGAAGTAGGAAATCAAGGAACATACAGTATTGATAAAGTAACTGGAGAAGTGACATTTGTTCCAAAACCAGGATTTACAGGTCCAACAACAGGAATTACGGTACGTGCTACAGACGAAAATGGCGAAACAAAAGATGCGACTTATACACCAAGTGTAACGCCACTAAAAGTAACACCAGAAAATAAACAAACAACGAATATTCAAGGGTTACCACAAGAAGCAACGCCAACATTTAAACTTCCAAAAGGAGTAACAAATGCTGTAGTTACAGAACGTAAATTGATAGATCCAATCACTAAATCTCTAACAAATTCTGTAACGGTAGATGGAAAAGGAACATTTACAATTAATGCAAATGGAAAAGTAACATTTACGCCAGTACCGTCATATGTAGGTGATGTACCTGCCATTGAAGTACAAGGAACGATAACTGTCCTAAATGATAATAATGATAGTACGACAATAACTTCAAAAGCTTCGTACAAACCAATTATTGTTCCAATTGAGTTGGAAAAAACTCCGGCGGATTCTACAGAGGTTCAAGGATTAGTTCAAAAAGGTACTCCAAGATTTACTTCACCAGAAAGCGTAGAGATAAATGGAGTTGAAAAAACAGTTACTGTTAAACCAAATAGTTATAAACTTGTAAAAGATGGAAAAGAAACTGATTCAATTCCAGCATACAAAAAGGATACTCAAGAAGTCATTGGTAAATATACAATTGATTCGCAAACAGGAGAGGTAACATTTACACCTACGGATAAAACTTATACAGGTGAAGTAGAGCCAGCAACTGTACAAGCAACTGGGTCAAACAATGTAAAAGTACAAACAACGTATACTCCAATTATTAAGCCTGTAAAACCAGTAGGAACAAATGCAGGTTCAGAAGGAATCCAAGGTGCACAACAATCAGGAACACCAAGCTTCAAGTCAGGAAATGAAATATTCCGATGACAGTAAGCACAACAAATCCTGCGAAATTAGTAGATCCAGCTAATAACCAACCAATTGAAGCAACAGAAATTGATGCTAAAAATGCAGCTGGAGAAAAAGTTGGGTTGTACACAATTAATCCTGCAACAGGAGAAGTTACATTTACTCCAGAACCAGGATTCTCAGGAACACCAGTACCAGCAACAGTACAAGCAAAAGATGGTAATGGAACACCAACAACAGCAACTTATACACCAGTTGTAAAAGCAGCAGTACCATCAGGTGATAACCAAGTAACAAGTGATATTCAAGGTGCAAAACAAACAGCAACACCAGTATTTACACCAGGTAAAAAAATACTGTAAATAATCAAGAAGTATCTGTACCATTTGAAGCAACAAGCAAAGCGAAATTAATCGATCCAAGTAAGACTGGAGCCGAAAGAGAAGTAACAACGCTTGTAGTTGAAAACCAAGGAACTTATACAATTGATGACAATGGTGTAGTAACATTCACACCACTTCCAACATTCAAAGGGGAAGCGACAGCAGTATCTATCGTTCGTAAAGATAAGAATGGAACACCTGCAACAGCTACGTTCAAACCAAATGTTGTAGGAGTAACACCAAGCGCAACTGAAGCAACAACTACAAAAGTACAAGGTGCAACACAAGAAACACCAGTAACCTTCACACCAGGTAAAGCAACGATTGGAACTGCAGAAAAATCAGTACCAATGGATCCAAATGCTTACAAACTATTAGGTGGAGATAATGGAACAACACCATCAGATACAGTTCCAGCAATGTCAGAAGACGGAACAAAACAAGTAGGTACTTATACAATTAAAGTAGTAGATGGAAAACCAGTTGTAACATTTACACCAACAGATAAAACATATGCTGGAAAACTAAAACCAGTAACAGTTCAAGGTAAAGATACAAACGGAACAGAAGCGACTACAACGTATACACCAGTAATTACACCAATCGTACCAACATCAGAAAACGGAACATCAGAAGGACCACAAGGTGTTGAACAAACAGGAAGTGTAACATTCAATCCAGGTAAAGAACCAGGAACAGAAAATACACCTGTAGCCATTGATAAAACTAAGATGACTCTATTAGGAACAGATGGAAACCCAGTAGAATCATTAACAGTAAGTAAAGATGGTAAAGAGATTGGTACTTATACACTAGTGAAAGATCCAAGTGGCGTACCAACTGGAGAAGTGAAGTTCACTCCAACAGATAAATCATATGTAGGAGAAGTTCCAGCAGCAACGGTACAAGTGAAAGATGCGAATGGAACACCAGCAACGGCGACTTACACACCAACATTTACGGAAGTAACTCCTACATCTAAACCATCAGAAACTACAGGATTCCAAGGATTACCACAAACATCACGTGTTGTTTTAGATGAAAAAGATGAAGCAGATAATACAACTGTAAACTTCGATAAAGGAAATGACAAAGTAGCTTTAGTTCCAAGTACATTAACATTAGTGAACGCTGATGGAGCAAAAGTTACAAGTGTAACAGTTCCAAACGAAGGAACATATGAATTAAATAATGGCGTGATTACATTTACACCATTACCAACCTTCCATGGAAAAGCTTCAGGAGTAAGTGTTCAAGCAGAAGACGTTAATGGTAAAGTAGCGAAAACTACGTATACACCAACAGTGACTGAAGTAAGACCGGTTGGAACAGATGCAGGTTCAGAAGGAATCCAAGGTGCACCACAATCAGGAACACCAAGTTTCAAATCAGGAAATGAAATATTCCGATGACAGTAAGCGCAACAAATCCTGCGAAATTCTTTGATCCAACTACGAACCAACCAATTGAAGCAACAGAAATTGATGCTAAAAATGCAAGTGGAGAGAAAGTAGGTAAGTACACAATTAATCCTGCAACAGGAGAAGTTACATTTACTCCAGAACCAGGATTCTCAGGAACACCAGTACCAGCAACAGTACAAGCAAAAGATGGTAATGGAACACCAACAACAGCAACTTATACACCAGTTGTAAAAGCTGCAGTACCATCAGGTGATAACCAAGTAACAAGTGATATTCAAGGTGCAAAACAAACAGCAACACCAGTATTTACACCAGGTAAGAATACTGTAAATAATCAAGAAGTATCTGTACCATTTGAAGCAACAAGCAAAGCGAAATTAATCGATCCAAGTAAGACTGGAGCCGAAAGAGAAGTAACAACGCTTGTAGTTGAAAACCAAGGAACTTATACAATTGATGACAATGGTGTAGTAACATTCACACCACTTCCAACATTCAAAGGGGAAGCGACAGCAGTATCTATCGTTCGTAAAGATAAGAATGGAACACCTGCAACAGCTACGTTCAAACCAAATGTTGTAGGAGTAACACCAAGCGCAACTGAAGCAACAACAACGAAAGTACAAGGTGCAACACAAGAAACACCAGTAACCTTCACACCAGGTAAAGCAACGATTGGAACTGCAGAAAAATCAGTCCCAATGGATTCAGCATCTTACAAACTATTAGGTGGACAAGAAGGTAAAACACCATTAGATACAGTTCCAGCAATGTCAGAAGATGGAACAAAAGAAGTGGGTACTTATACAATTAAAGTAGTAGATGGAAAACCAGTTGTAACATTTACCCCAACAGATAAAACATATGCTGGAAAAACTAAAACCAGTAACCGTTCAAGGTAAAGATACAAACGGAACAGAAGCAACTACAACGTATACACCAGTGATTACACCAATCGTACCAACAGCTGAAAAATGGAACATCAGAAGGACCACAAGGTGTTGAACAAACAGGAAGAGTAACATTCAAGCCAGGTAAAGAACCAGGAACAGAAAATACTCCTGTAGCGATTGACAAAACTAAGATGACTCTATTAGGAACAGATGGAAACCCAGTAGAATCATTAACAGTAAGTAAAGATGGTAAAGAAATTGGTACTTACACACTAGTGAAAGATCCAAGTGGCCTACCGACTGGAGAAGTGAAATTCACTCCAACAGATAAGTCATATGTAGGAGAAGTTCCACCAGCAACGGTACAAGTGAAAGATGCGAATGGAACACCAGCAACAGCAACTTACACACCAACATTTACGGAAGTAAATCCTACAGGTAAGGATTCAGCTACTACAGGATTACAAGGCTTTGCTCAAAAATCTCCAATCGTCTTCAATCAAAAAGATGAAGAAGATAAAACAACTGTTAACTTTAATGCTGGTCATGAAAAAGTAACATTAAAACAAGATACTTTAACATTAGTGAACGCAGCTGGAGATAAAGTGACAACAGTGACTGTACCAGATGTCGGAACTTATGAATTAAAAGATGGCGTGATTACATTTACACCACTTAAGACATTCAAAGGTAAAACTGACGGTGTAACAGTACAAGTAGAAGATGCAAATGGTAAAATTATTAAGAAAACATATGTACCTAATGTTGTAGAAGTTATTCCAACAGGAAAAGATACAACATCAACAGGACTTCAAGGAAAAGTACAAACAGGAACACCAGTGTTCACACCAGGTTCTCCAGAAGTACCAATGGATGATGAGTCGCCAGCAACATTCGAAGATGGAAACATCACGAAGACAGTTGATAAAGTAGGAACATATACAGTAGCAAAAGATGGAACAGTAACCTTCACACCAAACAAAGACTTCTCAGGCGAAGCGCCAGAAGTAACGGTTAAACGTGTAGATAAGAACGGAACAGCTGTAACAGCGAAGTACAAACCTACAGTTACAAAAGTAACACCAACGGGAACAGATACAACATCCACAGGACTTCAAGGAAAAGTACAAACAGGAACACCAGTGTTCACACCAGGTTCTCCAGAAGTACCAATGGATGATGAAGTACTAGCGACATTCGAGGATGGAAATATCACGAAGACTGTAGATAAAGTAGGAACATACACAGTAGCAAAAGATGGTACAGTAACATTTACACCAAACAAAGACTTCTCAGGAGAAGCACCAGAAGTAACGGTTAAACGTGTTGACAAAAATGGAACATCAGTAACAGCGAAGTACAAACCTACAGTTACAAAAGTAACACCAACGGGAACAGATACGACATCAACAGGACTTCAAGGAAAAGTACAAACAGGAACACCAGTGTTCACACCAGGTTCTCCAGAAGTACCAATGGACGATGAGTCGCCAGCAACATTCGATAATGGTCAAATCAGTAAGAAAGTTGATAAAGTCGGAACATATACAGTAGCAAAAGATGGAACAGTAACATTTACACCAGAAAAAGACTTCGTTGGAGAAGCACCAGAAGTAACCGTTAAACGTGTCGATAAGAATGGAACATCAGTAACAGCGAAGTACAAAACCTACAGTTACAAAAAGTAACACCAACAGGAAAAAGATACAACATCAACAGGACTTCAAGGAAAAGTACAGACAGGAACACCAGTGTTCACACCAGGTTCTCCAGAAGTACCAATGGATGATGAGTCACCAGCAACATTCGAAGATGGAAACATCACGAAGACTGTAGACAAAGTCGGAACATATACAGTAGCAAAAGATGGAACAGTAACATTCACACCAGACAAAGCCTTCAGTGGCGAAGCGCCAGAAGTAACGGTTAAACGTGTAGATAAGAATGGAACATCTGTAACAGCGAAGTATAAACCAACAGTTGAAAAAGTAACACCAACAGGAAAAGATACAACATCCACAGGACTTCAAGGAAAAGTACAAACAGGAACACCAGTGTTCACACCAGGAAATCCAGAAGTACCAATGGATGATGAAGTAGCAGCAACATTCGATAATGGTCAAATCAGTAAGAAAGTTGATAAAGTCGGAACATATACAGTAGCAAAAGATGGAACAGTGACATTTACACCGGATAAAGAATTTGTTGGCGAAGCCCCAGAAGTAACGGTTAAACGTGTAGATAAGAATGGAACAGCTGTAACAGCTAAGTACAAACCTATAGTGGCTAAAGTATTACCAACTGGTGAAAGTTCAGAAACAGAAGGTGCAAAAGGAAAAACACAAACATCAGCAGTTATCTTCGATAAGAAGGATGAAGATAAATCAACAGTAAACTTCAATAAAGGTGATGAAACAGTAGCATTAAATCCATCAACATTAACATTAGTTGATAAAAATGGAAATCCATCTACGGAAGTGAAAGTCCCAGGTGAAGGAACCTATACATTAGCCAATAATGTTATTACATTCACACCAGAAAAAGACTTTGCTGGTAAAGCTACTGGAGTAACGGTGCAAGTTAAAGATATTAATGGTACATCTATTGAGAAAACTTATACACCTACTGTTCGTGCTGTTACAACGTTTGTAGATCCTTCAGGTAACCCAATTACAGTTGATAAGAACAATAAACCAGTTCAATCTGAAGTAGATGGCTCTAAACAACCAACGAAAGATATCTATGGATATAAATTTGTTCGTACAGAAACAGATAATAAAGGCAATACAAAACATATTTATGAACAAGCTGAAGGTAAATCAGTTAAAGTAACTTATGTATCAACTACTGGTGAGACATTAAGTGATTCACAAACAGTAGAAACAAAAGATAAGTTTATTGGAACAGACTACGATGCATCAATTGAAGCGTTGAAACTTGAACGTATCGAAAAAGATGGCAAAGTATATCTATTGAAAGAAAGAAAAGCTGATTCAGCTTCTGAAAATGGTAAACTAAGTGATCAAGAACAAACTGTTACTTATGTATACGAAGAAGTAAAAGAACCAGCTTCAAATCAGAAATATGGTAATGTAGTGGTTGTCTATAAAGACAAATTTGGACGTCCAATTTCAGGTACTACTGAATCTGGTAAAGAAGTTGCAAGTACAGAAATTGATACACCAAGCTCACCAATCAATACTGAATATGATACGACTGATCATAAGCCTCAAACGATTACTACTAAAGATGGTAAGAAATATAAACTAATTAAAGTATTGAAAACATCTGATGCAGAAAAATCAGGGGTTAAAGCTAGAACTTCAGTGATTACGTATGTTTATGAAATGTTAGATAATACAGCGGAATATCCAGAAGCACATATCGGATTAGTTTTGGTAAACTATTTAGATGAAGAAGGTAACCCAATTTCTGGAAAAACACCAGAAGGTAAAATTGTACCAAATATGGTAGTAGACACTGAAGCAGATTTAGTAGGTAAAGACTACGATACAACTGATCATAAAGTGTCAACTATTATTGTTGAAAACGGTGATGTATATGAACTTTTAAAAAGTATCAGAATCATCAGTTGAAAAAAGGTAAACTTACAGAAGGTGCAACAAATGTTAATTACATTTACCATAAAGTAGTGACAAAAATTTGTTGACGAAAATGGTAAAGAAATTAAATCACCAGAAAAAAAGGAAGAACAGATAAGAAAGATATTCCGGAATATACTTTCAAAAGAAACGAAGAAAGACGTAAATGGTAATACAGTACATGTATATACTAAGAAATCTTCTTCAACACCTGTTACACCAACTCCAACACCATCAACTCCAAGTACGGAAAAAGAAACGTTATACGTAGATGCAAACGGTAAGCCTCTTCAACCAGCTAAGAAGGGTCAACATCCGCAAGATAAGATTCCAGGCTATGAATTTGTTCGTACAGAAACAGATGCAAATGGCAATGTACGTCATCTATATCGCAAGATTCAGTCTACAATTCCAGTTGAGCCAGTTCAACCAACTGCTCCAACTATGCCTGAACAACCAGCACAACCAGAAGTGCCAACTAGTCCAGCGCAACCAGTTCAACCAACAGAAGTGAAAGAAGTTGAAGCTAAACGTGAATTGCCAAATACTGGTACAGAAGATCATGCTAGCCTTGCAGCACTTGGACTTCTTGGTGCCTTGAGTGGATTTGGACTTCTTGCTAGTAAGAAGAAAGAGGACTAATCAATAGCATTGATGTTCATTGTTTGTAGTGAACAAGAAATCCTTAAAACTGATGAATCATTTGATTCATCAGTTTTTTGGGGAATTAGAGAAATGCATAGTAACAGTGTTATAATAAGGTATATTTAAAAATCTCCAGACTAGAGAACTCAACGATAGTTCCTAATCTGGAGATTTCTTATTTGCACTTTGTTTGTATTGATTCGATCTATGGTAATTGAACTTCTTAAATATTTTCACTTTCCTGTCTGGTTTAGTATGACTGATTTCCCTTTACTGTCCATATTTTTGGTAAAAATCAACTTTGACTTGGATGAAGGTTTTGGCTTCACGTAGGAGTTGAAGAAGGGTGGCGCGAGTTTCAAATTCCTCTCTTGTCTTGGGCAGACTGCGGTTACGGAAGACTTCCAGATAGCGTTCAATTTCATCTAGCAAATCAGAAGCAGGATTGGTCTGGCTCAGTTGACCGGCAATTTTTGAAAAGAGTTGCGCCAAAATCAGGCTCTCACTGGCAGCTAGGTGACAGGTGTTGATTTGCTGGGCCATGTTTCGCAGGATGCGACTTTGCCGCTGTCTCATCTCAAAGTAGTGGATATGGTAGTCGGTCTGGTGAAAGAGGTGGTCAGAGTGATCCAAGTAGACCAGTTTGAGGGCTTCTTCCAAAAGAGTGTCTAATTCTTCCACCAGCTGTGCTCGGTTACGTCCATCCCCTCTGGATAAATAATATTTAAAGCGTAGGAGTATATCTTTTAACTTTTCTTCTACCAATGTGTGGTAGTGCTGGATTTCCTCTTCTCGTGAAGGCATGTAGAGATTGACCAGTAGGGCAAATCCTGTACCAATAGCAAAGAGAAGGAATTCGTTGACTAGGAGGTCTGGAGAGGTTGACTCTTGCACCAAGAGATGGCTAACCAAAACCGTGCTTGGTGTGATGCCAATTTCCCAGCCCATCTTGTAGGCTAGGGGAACATAAAGAGCCAGATAGAGGCCAAGGCTCCAGATATGAAATCCGCTCAAGTGAAAAGCTAAAACTCCAATAGCCAGAGCTAGAAGCATAGAAAAAAGTCGATTGCGGGCCAGTTTTAAGGTACTTCTACGGGTATCAGATAGGCTCAAGAGAGCGATAATTCCAGCCGAGACAGCTGAGGAGAGATTGAGAAAATAAGCAAGAAGGCAGGCAAGACAGGTAGCTAAGATGAGCTTGGCCGTACGTTGGCTAATAGACATAAGAATTTCCTAATAAGTTAGAATAAAAGCGTAAAAGACAAGACCTGAGCAGGCTTGTCTTTATGAGTTATTTTTTACGGGCTGCTGCGTATTCGGCAACTGCGGTAAAGAGGACATCTGTAGAAGAGTTAAGGGCTGTTTCACATGAGTCTTGGATGACACCAATCACAAATCCAACACCGACAACTTGCATGGCAATATCGTTAGAAATACCGAAAAGGCTACAAGCAACTGGGATAAGAAGGAGGGATCCTCCGGCAATACCAGAAGCACCACAGGCTGAGATAGCTGCTACCACACTGAGGACAAAGGCTGTGGCAAAGTCAACAGGGATTCCCAAAGTATTTACTGCAGCAAGGGTCAAAACGTTAATAGTAATCGCTGCCCCGGCCATGTTGATAGTAGAACCAAGTGGGATAGAAACAGAATAGGTATCTGGATCCAGTCCAAGGTCGTGGCAAAGTTTCATGTTGACAGGGATGTTGGCAGCAGAACTACGAGTAAAGAAGGCTGTCACACCGCTGACACGCAAACATTTCCAAACGAGGGGATAAGGGTTTCTCTTCATAAAGAGGAAAGCAATCAATGGATTGACTACTAAGGCCACAAAGAACATGGTTGTCACCAAGAGGGCAAGTAAGATTCCGTAGTTGGCTAGGCTTCCGATTCCCTTATCAGAGATGGTTTTGAAGACAAGACCAAGGATACCAAATGGAGCTAGGTTAATGATCCATTCGACAATCTTAGAAGTCACATCAGCCATGGTTTTCAGCAATTCTTTACTATTTGCTGGCTTCTCTCATGGCAATCCCGAAAACAACTGCCCATGATAGGATACCAATGTAGTTGGCTGTGACAAGGGCATTAACTGGATTGTCAACCAGTTTGAGCAAGAGGTTGCTGAGGACCTGTCCAATCCCATCTGGTGGAGCAATATCGGTATTAGCGCTATTGAGGGTAATTTCAACAGGTACGATGAAACTTGCTAGTACAGCGATAAGGGCAGCGGCAAAGGTTCCTACCAAGTAAAGGAAGATAACCGTTTTCATATTGCTATCTTGTCCCTTTTGATGTTGGGAAAGGGCATTGGCAACGAGGGCAAAGACCAGAATCGGTGCGATGGCTTTAAGGCCACCAACAAAGAGATCTCCTAGCAGGCCAATTCCTGAAACGTTAGGAAGTGTCAGTCCTAGGGTTCCTCCAATAAGCATGCCAATCAAGATACGTTTGATCAGGCTTGCCTTATTCCAAGCATGAATAAATTTTTTCATAACAATCTCCTTTGTTGTGTAATGTTTATGATTATAGTATAAATATGAACTAAAAATCAAGAATTTTCTGTCTATTTTTTTGAAATTATTTTTTTGAATATTTATGGAGAATGACACTTTATGAAAGTATGGTATAATAAATGAAAGGAGTTTTCTATGCAAGAATTTATTCAAACCTATCTCAATAAGCTTGATATAACAACGATTATCGAGAATATCTTAACCAAGCTACTTTCTCTTTTATTCTTATTTTTACTCTTTTATATAGCTAAGAAATTGCTCCATACCATGGTGCAGAGAATTGTCAAACCTTCTCTAAAAATGTCTCATCATGATGTTGGGCGTCAGAAAACCATCTCACGTCTGTTAGAAAATGTGTTTAATTATACCCTTTATTTCTTTTTGCTCTACTGCATTTTGTCGATTTTAGGTTTGCCTGTTTCTAGTTTGCTGGCAGGGGCTGGGATTGCTGGGGTGGCTATTGGGATGGGAGCCCAAGGCTTTCTGTCTGATGTCATCAATGGCTTTTTTATCCTCTTTGAACGCCAACTGGATGTGGGAGATGAGGTCGTTCTGACAAATGGTCCCATTACTGTATCGGGCAAGGTGGTTAGTGTTGGCATTCGAACAACTCAACTCAGAGGAGAAGATCAGGTTCTACACTTCGTTCCCAATCGGAATATCACCGTTGTCAGTAATTTCTCTCGTACAGACCAGGCCTGAAATTTTAGCAGATTTATGGTACAATGGAAAGAGTTTGGTAAAGGAGAGAAGATGTTTTTAGAAAAACAGTTGGGCAATGGTTGTACTTGGATTAACTTAGATTTAGACAAGTTGAAAAAACTAGAGGACCTTTCTGAAATCTACGGTTTGGACAAGGAAACCATCGAATATGCGCTGGATAGAAATGAGCGTGCCCATATGGATTATCACCGCGAAACGGAGACGGTAACCTTTATTTATAATGTTCTTGATTTAGAAAAAGACAAAGAATATTATGAAGCGATTCCGATGACCTTTATCGTTGAAAAACAACGAATGATTACCATCAGCAACCATAAGAATGCTTATGTCATTGATCAGATGTCAGCTTATCTGGATAGCCATGAGTCGCTTTCTATTTACAAGTTTCTCTTTTCTGGTTTAGAGATTATCAGTAACGCTTATTATCCTGTCATTGAAGAGATGGATAAAAGTAAGGACGAAATTAGTGCCTTGCTACGTCAAACTACAACAAAGAAAAATCTCTTCGCCCTCTCTGACTTGGAGACTGGTATGGTTTACTTGACAGCAGCAGCAAAACAAAATCGACTCCTCTTGGAACATATCCAGGGCCATGCTCTTTATCGGAGATTTAATGATGTCGAACGAGAGCAGTTTGATGACGCCATGATTGAAGCCCATCAGTTGGTGTCTATGACAGACTTGATTTCTCAAGTCTTGCAACAACTCTCAGCTTCTTACAACAACATCCTAAACAATAACTTGAATGATAGTTTGTCAATTTTGACTATTATCTCCGTCTTACTAGCAGTACTTGCGGTTATTACAGGTTTCTTCGGAATGAATGTTCCTCTACCATTTACAGAAGAGCCAAATGCTTGGATTTATATCTTAATGACTAGCTTGATTTTATGGGTGGCCTTATCTCAATGGCTGAAGAAAATTACTAGAAAATAAAAGAAAAGGAGCCAAAATGGTGATTGAAAACTACATGCCAGACTTTGCTGTAGAAGCAGTTTATGATTTGACAGTCCAAAGCCTGAAAAACCAAGGGATCAAAGCTGTTTTGGTGGATTTGGACAATACCCTCATTGCTTGGAACAACCCTGACGGGACGCTAGAGATGAAGCAATGGCTACATGACCTTCGGGACGCGGGCATTCGCATTATCGTGGTCTCAAATAATACCAAAAAACGAGTTCAACGCGCAGTTGAGAAATTTGGGATTGATTACGTTTATTGGGCCTTGAAGCCCTTCACATTTGGGATTGACCGTGCCATGAAGGAATTCCACTATGAGAAAAGTGAAGTGGTCATGGTAGGCGACCAGCTCATGACAGATATTCGAGCAGCCCACCGTGCTGGCATTCGCTCGATTTTAGTCAAACCCTTGGTCCAACATGATTCGATCAAAACGCAGATTAACCGAGCTCGTGAGCGTCGTGTCATGAGAAAAATCACTGAAAAGTACGGACCGATTACATATAAAAAAGGAATTTAACTATGGAAGAAATTCTCTGTATTGGTTGTGGAGCAACCATTCAGACGACAGACAAGGTTGGTCTTGGATTTACTCCTCAGTCAGCACTTGAAAAAGGTTTGGAGACTGGCGAAGTTTATTGTCAACGCTGTTTCCGTCTCCGCCACTACAATGAAATCACGGATGTTCAGTTGACAGACGATGATTTCCTCAAGCTCTTACACGAGGTGGGAGACAGTGATGCCTTGGTGGTCAATGTCATTGATATCTTTGACTTTAATGGCTCTGTCATCCCAGGCTTGCCACGTTTTGTATCAGGTAATGATGTCCTCTTGGTTGGAAATAAAAAGGATATTCTGCCCAAGTCTGTTAAACCAGGCAAGATTAGCCAGTGGCTCATGGAGCGTGCCCACGAAGAAGGGCTTCGTCCTGTGGATGTCGTCCCTAACTTCAGCACAAAAACAAACATGCTATTAAGGAAGTCATTGACAAGATTGAACACTACCGTAAGGGCCGTGATGTTTATGTCGTTGGGGTAACCAACGTTGGAAAAATCAACCCTTATCAATGCCATTATCCAAGAAATCACGGGTGACCAGAATGTCATCACGACTTCTCGCTTCCCAGGGACAACCTTGGACAAGATCGAGATTCCGCTTGATGATGGTTCTTATATCTACGATACGCCGGGAATCATCCACCGTCATCAGATGGCTCATTACTTAACTGCTAAAAAAATCTCAAGTATGTCAGCCCTAAAAAAAGGAAATTAAGCCAAAAAAACCTATCAGCTCAACCCTGAACAAACCCTATTTTTTTAGGTGGTCTCGGACGCTTTGATTTCATATCAGGAGAAAAGCAAGGTTTCACAGCCTTCTTTGACAATGAACTCAAATTGCATCGTACCAAGCTTGAAGGAGCTAGTGCTTTCTACGATAAGCACCTAGGAACCCTTTTGACACCACCAAATAGCAAGGAAAAAGAAGATTTTCCAAAATTGGTCCAACATGTCTTTAATATCAAGGACAAAACTGACCTAGTCATCTCAGGACTCGGCTGGATCCGCGTAACAGACACAGCAAAAAGTCGCCGTCTGGGCACCAGAAGGCGTCGCCGTCGTCACACGAAAAGCAATAATTTAAAATAAAATCACTGAGCGAACAAAGTGAGCTCATACAGCGGTAGTTATTGCAGTGGTGTTTTGCCAATCGATAGATTGGTAAGGGGCATAATTGAGACCAAGACTCAATTGTGAGGTCAGGAAATCCATTTTTCAAAGATGAGATCTTTGGAAAATTAGTTCCGACCGTCCCTCACCACCTAAAAATAACTATCAAAAAAACAAGGAAGAAAAATTATGTCATTAACATCAAAACAACGTGCCTTCCTCAACAGCCAGGCACACACCCTCAAACCCATTATCCAAATCGGGAAAAATGGACTCAACGACCAAATCAAAACCAGCGTCCGTCAAGCTCTTGACGCTCGTGAATTGATTAAAGTAACGCTCTTACAAAACACAGATGAAAATATCCACGAAGTGGCTGAAATCTTGGAAGAAGAAATCGGCGTGGATACAGTTCAAAAAATCGGACGCATCTTGATTTTGTTTAAACAATCTAGCAAGAAAGAGAATCGCAAGATTTCTAAAAAAGTCAAAGAAATCTAAAAAAAACTACTCCAAACAACTGTTTTTACAGAGAAATAAAGGAGACTAGCCTATGGCAATCGAATTATTGACTCCCTTTACTAAGGTAGAGTTGGAGCCAGAAATCAAGGAGAAAAAACGAAAACAAGTCGGGATTTTAGGGGGAAATTTTAACCCTGTTCACAATGCCCATCTCATTGTTGCAGACCAAGTACGGCAACAATTGGGACTAGACCAGGTTCTGCTCATGCCTGAATACCAACCTCCTCATGTTGATAAAAAGGAAACCATTCCTGAACACCATCGTCTCAAGATGCTTGAATTGGCGATTGAGGGGATTGAGGGTCTGGACATTGAAACTATTGAGTTGGAGCGCAAGGGCATTTCCTATACCTACGACACTATGAAGATTTTAACAGAGAAGAATCCAGATACGGATTATTACTTCATCATCGGTGCCGATATGGTGGACTATCTGCCTAAGTGGTACCGAATTGATGAACTGGTAGATATGGTTCAGTTTGTGGGAGTTCAGCGCCCACGCTACAAGGCAGGGACTTCCTATCCAGTTATCTGGGTGGATGTGCCTCTCATGGATATTTCGTCCAGCATGGTGCGCGACTTCCTTGCCCAAGGTCGGAAGCCCAACTTTCTCCTACCTCAGCCAGTGTTAGATTACATCGAGAAGGAGGGGCTATATTGATGGCCTATCAAGACTATATCAACTGCTCCCGTGAGACTTTGTTGGAAAAAATGGCAGAGCTTCTACCTGAAAAACGTTTAACCCATTGCTTGGGTGTGGAGCGTGCAGCCATAGAACTGGCTCAGCGATTCGGTGTGGATACTGAGAAGGCTGGTCTAGCAGGCCTTCTTCATGACTATGCTAAAAAGTTGTCAGATCAGGAATTTCTGAATTTGATTGACCGTTATCAGCTGGATTCTGACCTCAAACTGGGGCAATAATGTCTGGCATGGTATGGTCGGAATTTACAAGATTCAGGAAGATTTGGATTTGCATGATTCAGAAATCCTGCGAGCCATTGAAATCCATACAGTTGGGGCTGGTCAGATGACAGACCTAGACAAGGTCATCTATGTCGCAGACTATATCGAGCACAATCGAGCTTTTCCTGGAGTAGACCAGGCACGTGAGATTGCAAGTCTATCACTTAATAAGGCGGTGGCCTACGAAACAGCTCGTACCGTGGAGCATCTAGCTCATCAGAGATTCCCCATCTATCCCCAAACCCTTGAAACCTATAACGCCTTTGTGCACTATTTGAAAGAGGACTAAATGAAGACGGCTTTTATAATCATTGATGTTCAGAATATTTTAGTGGAAACTGGGTTCCAGACAAAAAGTCTATTGGAAAAAATTTCTTATTTACAAAACCAGGCTAGAAGCAAGAATATTGAAATTATCTATGTTCAACATATTGAGAACTCTGAAGCTCAAACATCAGAAGATTGGCAGTTATCTGCGCTTTTAAATCGAAAACCTGATGAAAAGGTCTTTCAGAAGAAGTATAACAGTATTTTCAAAGAAACTGGCTTAAAAGAACACTTGGATAAACAGGGAATTGAAAAATTAGTTTTATGTGGTATGCAGACAGAATATTGTGTGGATACCTCTGTCAAGGTTGCCTTTGAATATGGCTATCAGCTTATTATTCCAGAAGGTGCTGTCACAACCTTTGATGGGGATGACATTTCAGCAGAAACGATAAATGAATTTTATGAGGACATTTGGGAGGGGCGCTTTGCAGATGTCCTAGACTACAAACATATTTTTCTAAAAAGAGGACTAAATGAACGAAAAAGAATTACTAGAACTAGTCGTGAAAGCGGCTGATGAGAAACGCGCGGAGGATATCCTCGCACTTGACGTACAAGATTTGACCAGCGTGACGGACTATTTTGTTATCACTAGCTCAATGAATAGCCGTCAGTTGGACGCTATCGCTGACAATATCCGTGAAAAAGTAGCGGAAGCTGGTTTTAAAGGCAGCCATATCGAAGGCGATGCAGCTGGAGGTTGGGTTTTGCTGGACCTCGGTGCTGTCGTTGTGCATATCTTCTCAGAAGAAATGCGTGCCCACTATAACTTGGAAAAGCTATGGCATGAGGCGGATTCAGTAGATTTATCTGAAACTCTGGCGTAGAAGATGAACTCAGTTGTAGTCAACTGGGTTTCTTTGCTTATTTTAGAAAATTGGATAGAAAGGTATAGGGCGAGTGGTGTTTGCCATGTAGGCTCTTGGTATCATGATTATGGCAACTTATGAAACTTTTGCAGCGGTCTATGATGCGGTCATGGACGATAGTTTATACGACAAATGGACGGATTTTTCTCTGCGTCACTTGCCTAAGACCAAGGAGAGAAAGAAACTCTTGGAATTGGCTTGTGGGACAGGAATTCAATCGGTGCTCTTCTCTCAGGCTGGTTTTGATGTGACTGGACTTGACTTGAGTGGGGATATGTTGAAGATTGCGGAGAAGAGAGCGACTTCAGCCAAACAAAAGATTGATTTTATGAAAGGCAATATGCTGGATTTGTCAAAGTCAGGTCAATACGACTTTGTCACTTGTTATTCGGACTCAATCTGCTACATGCAGGATGAGGTGGAAGTAGGGGACGTCTTTAAGGAAGTGTATAATGCCCTCAATGAGGACGGGGTCTTCATCTTTGATGTGCATTCGACCTATCAGACAGATGAAGTTTTTCCAGGCTATTCCTACCATGAAAATGCGGAAGATTTTGCCATGCTATGGGATACCTACGAGGACGCGGCTCCTCACTCCATCGTGCATGAGTTGACCTTTTTTATCAAGGAGGCGGACGGTTCCTTTAGTCGCCACGATGAAGTGCATGAGGAGCGGACTTATGAGGTCTTGACCTATGATATTTTGCTGGAACAGGCTGGTTTCAAGTCCTTCAAACTCTATGCGGACTTTGAGGACAAGGAGCCAACAGAAACTAGCACCCGTTGGTTTTTTGTGGCGCAGAAGTAGGAGATCACTATGACCATCACAGGTATTATTGCGGAGTTCAATCCTTTTCATAATGGGCATAAATACCTGCTGGAGCAGGCTGAGGGACTGAAAATCGTTGCCATGTCTGGGAATTTCATGCAGAGAGGCGAGCCTGCTATTGTAGATAAGTGGACACGGACCCAGATGGCGCTGGAAAACGGAGCAGATCTGGTAGTGGAATTGCCCTTTTTAGTCAGTGTTCAGGCAGCAGATTTCTTCGGTCAAGGAGCTGTGGATATCTTGGCTAGGTTGGGCATTGATAGCCTCGCTTTTGGGACGGAGGAAGTTCTAGATTACCAGAAAGTCGCTGACTTATACACAGAGCAGGGGGCTGAGATGGAGAAATTTGTGGAAAATCTGCCTGATTCTCTTTCATATCCCCAGAAAACCCAAGCCATGTGGAAGGAATTTGCAGGTCTTGATTTCAGGCAATACGCCCAATCATGTTCTTGCTCTTGCCTATGCCAAGGCGGTAGCAGGGAGAAATATTAAACTTCATCCAATTCAACGTCAGGGGGCTGGTTACCATTCTGTGGACAAGGATGTGGACTTTGCCTCGGCGACGGCCCTCCGTCAGCACCAGTCAGATCAAGATTTCTTAGAACGTTTTATGCCTTCTGTTGAACCCTTTGAGCAATCGAGTAAAGTGAGTTGGGATGACTATTTTCCCTTGCTCCGCTATCAAATTTTGTCCAATCCAGACTTAACCACGATCTATCAGCTCAATCAAGAAATGGCAGTGCGCATCAAGGATACTATCAAGATAGCCCAATCTGTGGAAGAATTGGTCGAGGCGGTTGGCACCAAACGTTACACCAAGGCACGAGTCAGACGCCTCTTGACCTATATCTTGGTGCAAGCTAGAGAAGGTGACTTGCCAGAAGCCATTCATGTCCTTGGATTTACCGAAAAAGGCAGACAACATCTCAAGTCTCTGAAAGGGCAGGTCAATCTAGTCAGCCGAATTGGCAAAGAACCCTGGGATGCTATGACCCAAAAGGCAGACCAGATTTATCAACTTGGAAATCCAAGTATAGCAGAGCAGAATTTTGGAAGAGTGCCGATAAGAATAGAAACAAACTAAGTCTACTGAAAGGTGGACTTTTTGAGATTTTTTACGAATAAATAGATAGAAAAGAAAATCTTGTACAAGTTCCTGACAATTTCTTTCTTTTTGTGTATAATAGTGGAAAAGAGGTAAAACGAGGTATGGTTATGGAAGCAGTTCTTTACTCAACATTCCGAAATCATTTAAAGGACTACATGAAAAAGGTAAATGATGAATTTGAGCCTTTGACGGTGGTCAATAAAAATCCAAACGAGGACATTGTAGTTCTTTCAAAGAGCGAATGGGACAGTATTCAGGAAACCTTGAGAATCGCTCAAAATAAGGAGTTATCAGACAAGGTTTTGCGAGGAATGGCTCAAGTCCGTGCTGGAAGCACTCAAGTCCATGTTATTGAGGAGTGAGGAATGCTGCTCAAGTTTACAGAAGATGCCTGGGCAGATTATTGCTACTGGCAAACTCAGGACAAGAAAACGTTAAAAAGAATCAATAAACTAATCAAGGATATTCAACGTGATCCCTTTACAGGAATAGGTAAGCCAGAACCACTCAAGTATGACTACCAAGGAGCCTGGTCACGTCGTATCGACGCAGAAAATCGCTTGATTTATATGATGGATGGAGATAGCGTGGCTTTCTTGTCCTTTAAAGATTATTACTAAGTTTACTGCGAAGTAGGCTTTTTCTCAAATCTCTACTAAACAACTGTTTCTAAGAAATAGAGGTTGCACTAATAAATTATAGGTGATTAAACTCCAATTTCCCCAAAAACATATTCTATTTTAGGTTTGTGAAAAATCACTTTTTTTATGGTAGAATGTAAAAAGAATGTATGTCATTCGGAATAACAATAAAATGAGGTAAAAAAACATGGAAATCATGTCGCTTGCGATTGCTGTTTTTGCCGTCATCATTGGTTTAGTCATTGGATATGTCAGCATCTCAGCTAAGATGAAATCATCTCAGGAAGCTGCAGAGTTGATGCTTTTAAATGCTGAACAAGAAGCAACTAATTTACGTGGACAAGCTGAGCGTGAAGCGGATTTACTTGTTAATGAAGCCAAACGTGAAAGCAAGTCTCTTAAAAAAAGAAGCACTATTGGAGGCCAAAGAAGAAGCCAGAAAAATACCGTGAAGAAGTGGACGCTGAATTCAAATCAGAACGTCAAGAACTCAAACAAATCGAAAGTCGTTTGACAGAGAGAGCTACTAGCCTTGACCGTAAGGACGACAATTTGACGAGTAAAGAACAAACACTTGAACAAAAAGAACAAAGTATTTCTGATAGAGCGAAAAACCTTGATGCGCGTGAAGAGCAATTAGAGGAAGTCGAAAGACAAAAAGAAGCAGAACTAGAGCGTATTGGTGCCCTGTCTCAGGCAGAAGCACGAGATATTATATTGGCTCAGACAGAGGAAAATTTGACCAAGGAGATTGCTAGCCGTATTCGTGAAGCTGAGCAAGAGGTCAAGGAACGTTCTGACAAAATGGCCAAGGATATCCTGGTTCAAGCTATGCAACGTATCGCTGGTGAATATGTAGCGGAGTCGACAAACTCAACAGTTCATCTGCCAGATGATACTATGAAGGGACGCATTATTGGTCGTGAAGGTCGTAACATTCGTACCTTTGAAAGTTTGACAGGGGTCGATGTGATTATCGACGATACACCAGAAGTGGTGACCTTGTCAGGATTTGACCCTATTCGTCGTGAGATTGCCCGTATGACTATGGAAATGTTGCTCAAAGATGGTCGTATCCACCCAGCTCGTATCGAAGAGTTGGTTGAGAAAAACCGTCAAGAGATTGATAATAAGATCCGTGAATACGGTGAGGCAGCAGCCTATGAGATTGGTGCGCCAAACCTTCATCCAGACTTGATGAAGATTATGGGACGTTTGCAGTTCCGTACTTCATATGGACAAAACGTCTTGCGCCATTCGATTGAGGTTGCTAAGTTGGCTGGTATTATGGCCAGCGAACTTGGTGAAAATGCGGCTCTTGCCCGTCGTGCTGGATTCCTTCACGATATCGGGAAAGCTATTGACCGCGAGGTTGAGGGTAGCCACGTTGAAATCGGTATGGAATTGGCTCGTAAGTATAAGGAACACCCAGTTGTGGTCAATACGATTGCTAGCCACCACGGCGATGTTGAGCCTGAGAGCGTGATTGCAGTGATTGTCGCTGCAGCAGATGCCTTGAGCGCGGCTCGTCCAGGTGCTCGTAGTGAGTCTCTTGAAAGCTACATCAAGCGTCTTCATGATTTGGAAGAAATTGCGAACGGCTTTGAGGGAGTACAAACTAGCTTTGCCCTTCAAGCAGGACGTGAAATCCGCATCATGGTCAATCCAGGACAAATCAAGGACGACAAAGTCACAATCTTGGCTCATAAAGTTCGTGAGAAAATTGAAAACAATCTCGATTACCCAGGAAATATCAAGGTAACCGTGATTCGTGAGCTTCGTGCAGTAGATTATG